>PJUJ01000042.1_pt1 | contig 165804 bp, 155 predicted proteins | sample 1512321 | NCBI WGS metagenome assembly PJUJ01 (sample SAMN08177669, study PRJNA422409) | Feces metagenome, whole genome shotgun sequencing project. | isolation source: Chicken feces enriched on filter paper: beechwood xylan treatment | host: Gallus gallus | place: USA: Madison | collected 2015-01-15 | reverse complement strand
TTTCAGTAATACTATGTTGGAAGAGATATTACACATCCGAAATGTCAAACACGCAGTTGATCGTGTCATCTCTAATGGATATTACTGGAGAACAACACATCAAACGACGTTATTCTAACAAACCGCCTTGGTACGGATCCGTATGCCAGGTGGTGTGAGGGGACAGATAGGGAAATAATCCCTATCTTCCTACTCGATTATATCGATTTTTAATAAACGATAGTTTATTCGAATTAAAAATTATTTTAGCTTTTAAATCGTAAAATTTTCTGGTAATAATATAGTTATTAATAAAATTTTCTGAATAATGCATTTGTTGTTGAAAATTATATTGATTAAATGCAGTTTTGTGATTTAAATCATTAACAGATAAGTTCAGAGAATTATGTCATCAAATGCTACCTATAGTAAATGTTTGTCTCCTGAATTAGATAGTCGTTTCAATCATTTGTGGTGTCTAGTAGGAAATACTCCGATGCTAGAATTACGATATACTTATAAAGGGAAGTTAGGGAAGATTTATGTAAAGTGCGAAAATTACAACCTAACAGGAAGTATTAAGGATCGTATGGCGCTTTATATTATGTACAAAGCGTATATGAATTGCCAAATTCGACCTGATGATATCATTGTAGAAGCAACAAGTGGAAATACAGGTATCGCATTCTCGGCTATAGGAAAAGCTTTGGGACATCCTGTAAAAATCATTATGCCTAATTGGTTGAGTAAAGAACGTATCGATATTATTAAAAGTATGGGTGCAGATATTCAACTAATCAGTAAAGAAGAGGGTGGATTTTTAGGTAGTATACGATTAAGTGAGGAATTGGCGGCTCAAGGTGGAGTTTTCTTGCCTCGTCAGTTCGAAAACTTATTTAATTCAGAAGCGCATGAATTGACTACTGGTAAAGAAATAGCACTTCAGTTAGCATCTAAAGGTCTTGTAGCCGATGCTTTTGTAGCGGGTGTAGGTACAGGAGGTACAGTGATGGGAGTGGGTAAGCAATTGAGAAATTATAATCCATTTGTGAAGATACATCCTTTAGAACCACAAGAAAGTCCTACATTAACAACGGGATACAAAGTAGGAGCTCACCGTATTCAAGGGATTTCGGATGAATTTATTCCAGCGATAGTGAAGTTGGATGAATTGGACGAAGTAGTTTGTGCATCGGATGGTGATTCTATCATTATGGCTCAAAAATTAGCTAAGCAATTGGGATTGGCCGTAGGAATTTCTTCCGGAGCCAATGTTATTGGAGCTATAAAATTGAAAGAGCAATTGGGTGATGATGCGGTCGTTGTGACACTTTTGTGTGATGACAATAAAAAATATTTAAGTACAGATTTGGTAAAAGATGAACCTGTAAAAGAAGGTTATATTTCTACAGATCTTAACTTTACGGAATTTCTACCAATTGCAAGGCTGGCAAAGCCTTTAATCGGTTAATAAAAATTTTGTTTCATCCTATTTGATTAGGAATTGTTTGTGTTAGAATAGATTAAGCCGAGTTCCTGCTCGGCTGATCTTGATTTTAGCTTTTAAAACCAAGTCTATGAAATTATTTTTTAAATTTTTGATTCTAGTAACTCTTTTCTGGTGTTCGCATACGGTTATTGCTCAGGATTCTTTAGTTAATTTAACGGATATAGAGTTTTCGGATGGTGATGCGGTAGATTCAAGTGCGGTGGTGAATTTTGATGATGTTGAATTTACAGATGGGACAAATGTAGATTCTACTAAAGATGTGCTTTTAAAAGACAGTACGCAAGTAGATTCGGTACAGACGGTTCTTCCTGGTTCAGACGAGGCCAATACTGAAGATTCTTCTCTTTGGGGCATATTTATCACAGGGGTGTTGGGTGGTTTTGCCGCATTCTTTATGCCTTGCATTTTCCCAATGGTTCCGCTTACAGTGAGTTTCTTCACGAAAAAAGCAGGTTTTCGTTCTAAAGCCATATCTCAGGCTTTCATGTATGGCTTGTTTATTATTGTGATTTATGTGGCTCTGGGCATGTTGATTACCATTGCTTTTGGTCCGGAAGCTTTAAATGAACTCTCAACTAATGGTATTTTCAATTTCTTCTTCTTCCTTTTATTGGTTGTTTTTGCTACCTCGTTCTTAGGAGCTTTCGAAATTACTTTGCCAAGTTCTTTTGTTAATAAAATCGATGCCAATTCAGACAAAGGAGGATTAGTTGGATTGTTCTTTATGTCAGCTAGTTTGGCAGTGGTTTCTTTCTCCTGTACAGGTCCTATTATCGGAACATTATTGGTGGAAGCAGCTACACGTGGAGAACGTTTGGGACCAGCTATCGGAATGTTGGGCTTCTCCAGCGCATTGGCAATTCCTTTTGTGCTTTTTGCAATGTTCCCATCCATGTTGAAATCTTTGCCAAAATCTGGCGGATGGTTAAATAGCGTAAAAGTGGTTTTAGGATTCTTAGAACTGGCTTTAGCCTTGAAATTCTTGTCGAATGTGGATTTAGCATACAACTGGAATTTCTTGGATAGAGAAGTGTATTTGGCTTTATGGATTGTGATTTTCGGGTTGTTGGGATTATATTTAATCGGCAAAATAAAATTCTCACACGACAGTACATTGGAATATTTGTCGGTGCCGCGTACGATTATCGCCATTTTGGTCTTCACGTTTGTGGTCTATATGATTCCAGGAATGTGGGGTGCACCATTGAAAGCTATTTCAGCTTTCTTGCCTCCAGTTGGCACACAGGATTTTGATCTGACTTCGGGTATTACATCCTCAAACACTACAGCACATGTTGATGCTTCTTCGCGCAAGCATTACACCTATTTTCATAGCAAGGCAACGATAAAAGGCATGGATCCTTATTACGATTACGAAGAAGCTTTGGCCGCTGCTAAAGAACAAAACAAGCCACTTTTGGTTGATTTTACAGGCTGGAACTGTGTAAACTGCCGCAAGATGGAAGCTGAAGTGTGGAGCTCGCCTAAAATCAAAAACTTAATCAACACGGAGTTTATTTTGGTGGAATTGTATGTAGATGATAAAGTCTTGACGCTGCCAGAAAGTGAACATTATATTTCTCCGAAAACAGGAAAGAACGTCAATACAGTAAGCAAACGCAATGCAGACTTGCAAATCACCAGATTTGAGAGCAATTCGCAGCCGTTGTATGCTTTATTGGATTCTCAAGGAGAGTTACTAGTTCCAACAAGTGGCGCTGTATATGATATCGACAAATATGAAGCTTTTCTTCAATCTGCTTTAGAAAAGTTCAAATCAAAAGAATAGATTCAACCTAACCTTATAAACACAAAGCCCAATTGGAAACAATTGGGCTTAATTTTTATTTTTCTCGTGACCAAATCTCATATATCGGATCGCCTTTTGAACTTTTACCGCTATGATGCCAATCGCTCTTTTCTATTTTTCCATTGAAATCTAATGTAGCACCTACCCGTGAATTATCTCTTGAAAAGAATAAAATATTTTCTTGATAGTTTCCATCTTTAAAAGAATATTTACCACCTCCAGTTCCATAAAAGCCTTTTTCAGCAGGATTAATAGCTATCCATTGGAAATAGCCATCTACGAGGATTTTGATAGTTTTTCGGTTTCCGCGTTGAATCGTTTGGATGTTATCATTTGTTTTACGTCCCGTGATTCGCCATAGTCCATCGAGATCCTGTTTTTTAACCGATTGTTTTTGAAAAGGAAATCCATTGATAAGTAGGTTATTGGATTCAATTTCGAGCGGTAAAGAGAAGGTTTCTCCGACTTTTTCTGGAGACTGGTCGTCAAATTCATAACTAACAACCAAATTATTGTTTTCAATTTTGTACGTACCGCCTTGTGTGCCTTTGTAGGTATTATCGCTGTATATACTATGTGTTATATAGCCGTCGATCACCAGGATCAAATGATTGTCCTCGTTCACTTTGGCGAGGTAAGCACCGGATAAATCTTGCCCAAAACTATACGTAAGCGTACTTGCGAAAAAGAATAAAATTAAAAGTAAGTTTCTCATAATTAATGGTTTTGATGAAATTAAATATAGCCATTAATTTTTGGAGGAACAATTTCTCTTTGTTGTTTCGCTTTTTGTTAAAAGTGGTAGGCTGTTTCGCTTTTTGTTTCCGATAAGACGAAATAAGTCTGAACAGTATTTACTTGAGGAAGAACTGCCAATTTATGGCGCAAGAACATGTGATAGGATTCCATATCTTTAGTTGCAATACGTAACATAAAATCATACGAACCTGCCATTTGATAGCACTCCATTACTTCAGGAAATTTAGAAACCTCATTTTCGAATTCATTTAGTGTTTCGAACGTATGGGCTTTGAGGAATACTTGAGAAAAGGAGATTAAGCCTATTCCAATTTTATTTCTATCCAATATCGCAACAGTCTTTTTAATATAACCTGCTTTTTTAAGCTTCTTAACACGTTCATGAATAGCAGCTATGGATTTGTAGAGTTTCTCGGCCAATTCCTTGTTGCTTAATGTAGCATCTTCCTGCAATAATTTCAGCAATTTGATATCGGTAGGGTCTAAGTTCATATATATCAGGTTTTGATTATATTCAAAAATATCAAATTGAGATGAAATAACGTAATATTTACAGGTAAAATTTAAATTACCTGTAAATATTTAATTATTATAAGCTAAAATCGAAATATACTTTTGTGAGGTTTAAATACTGGATTTTCCTACTGTAATATCTAAACTTTGAGATTGAATGATGTGCGAGAAGAATTCTTTCAAATCCAAGTATTCATCTGGCAAAAATATAGGTTTGTTTATTAAGGATTGAATCTGAACAATTAATGTTCCTTCGCTTTCCTTTATAATATAAAGATATCTTGCAGATTTATCTGCAAGAGCCATATTAATGTTTTTGGGTTTGTTTTTAATGGTATAAGATGTTGGAAGTTTTATGTTTAAAATAAAAGACTCTTCTAAATTTGAACCCAAATCTACAGGATAAGACCTTTCATCGAGATTAAATGGATTTTTTGTGGTTTTTCCAGTGATGAACGGAATAAATTTTAGATCACCTCCATTTATATTTGCGAAATTTTTAAATTCTATTTCTTGTGTTTCAGTCAACATTTGTGATGGATCACCCAGGTTATGAATTTCGTGGTTATTAATTCTATAGTTGACTGTTTCTTCGTACACTTTTTCTTTGTACTCTTCCAATGAATTATGACTGAAAATTTCTTCTCGTCTATTGGTTGCTGAATATCCATTTCGCATAGAATTTAAGGTCCCTCGAAGCGTACCGTCTTCACTCAATTCGCCTGTAAAATCGTAGGAAACTCTGCTACTAAGAAGTGATTCTAATTTAACCCATTTATAGCCAGTTTTTTTAAGTAAATTTCCTTGATAATTTATACACCGAAGTGGTAAATTTCCAAATGGAGCATGTGCGTCTGAGGCATCTAATAAGTATTCTATCGAATCCAGCTCAATATGGGCAACTACATAATTATAATCTGTAATGGTTGGTCTGAATAGAGCAGGCATTCCATTATCCCTGGTAGAAAGAATTACTGGACTGGCATCAATATTTGCAGCTTGAAGAGCGGAAATTAAAGCGAGATTAATATCTGCTGTATTACCGCTACGTTGTTCTAGGGCTTTTTTTACACCATTATCTGTAAATAATCCATAGGACTTGTTCCATTTTATTTGGGATTTAATATAATTGTAAATGGCATTTGCTTTTGCATATGGAGTCATGTCGTCTTTGATAACGGTGGGAAGAATGGACTTAAATAATCCAGTTCTGCTCAACTCTTTGCCAAAATTATCAGCTCCATATAACTGATCGCGCACATTTTCCCATGTACTAGTGTAATTGTGTCTTGGACCGAAGGGAATAGAGAAGGAAGCCAATTCAAATGTTAGAGTTCCCATGAAATTTTTGGGTGATGTCATGTAATCTTCACGAATAAAAGCAGGAATATTTTTCGCGATATAAATAGTCTGTGTTCCGCGGACATCACCGGTAGATGTCACAATTTTGGTGTCGTAAGGTAGAGTTTTTCGTGTATCTAACTTGACATAACCTTTCATGTTCACGTTGTATTGGCATATTTCTGGGATCTCAGAGATAAACTCAGAATGTTTTTTAGGAATATAGCTTTGAAACTGCCAAGATTCTAAATTGTATAAAAAAGGAGATTCGGTCGTGTAACGAAGTTCAATGATAGAACCTTCTTTCACATTGCCTAAGGCGATCTTTACTGCATCCCGGTTTTCCGAAACTTTTTCTGTCAGAATATTTTTCTTCTCTAGGTCTATTTTTTCAATTTTTCCATCTTCTAATAGATTGTATGTTATTCCCTTTATACCATCTATTGTTTCTCTATTACTGTTACTTTTATATAATGGAACCGTGAAATTAGCATAATCCAAGCCCTCTTTATTTTTAATAAAGATTTTGGTATGATAATAAAATCTTAATACTAATTCTCCTTTGATGTCTTGGTATTCGATACGAGCTCTTCCGAATTCTTGTAGCACTATGGCTTCTGCGTGTGGAGCATAGGTATCTTGGTCGAAGTCTTCTTTTGAAATTTTTCCAAAAGAAAAATCTTGTGCCTTTACGTAAGAAAATAAAAGCAGCATGAATAATATTGATAAAAACTTGGGCATTTTTTTTTAGGTTATTATTGTTAAAGTTTAACCTAAAATAACATTATTTTTTATTTGTTGGTAAAAAAGTTTATTCGATATTTTCGTTATTATATTATAGTATATTTGTTTTTCAGATTTTATAAACCATACATTATATGAAAATTAATAAGCTTAATACGTTTACTGTTTGTGCAGCTTTAGCATTAGGGACATTAGCATCTTGTAATTCACAGAATAAAGAAGATAAAGATGAAGTCCATAATGCGGTGACCCAAGTTATACCTGAAGAAGCCAAAGATATTATTGGTCGATGGGATCTTACGGTGGAAAAAGATGGAAAGCAAGTTCCTTCATGGTTAGAAGTAAAATTATCTGGTTTCAGCACGTTAGTGGGTTATTATGTCGCTGATGCAGGTAGTGCGCGTCCTGTATCGCATATTAAATTTGAGAATGGGAAATTTTCTTTTGAAGTGCCTACGCAATGGGAAGATGGGACGGGGCTTATCAAAGTAGAAGGATCATTGGAAGGAGGCAAGCTAAAAGGAAAGATCATTAGCAATAAAGGTAATGAATATACATATGAGGGTGAAAAGGCTCCTTATCTAGTGCGTACAGCAGAAGGAAAATTAGGTACGCCAATTGAATTGTTTAATGGTAAAGATTTGACTGGTTGGAAGACTTCTTCGGATGACAATCAATGGGAGGTGAAAGATGGAATTTTAATTAATAAAAAAGCTGGTGCGAATTTAATTTCAGATCAAACTTTCGAAGATTTTAAATTAGAAGTAGAATTCAAATATGCTAAAGATGGTAATTCAGGAATTTATCTTCGCGGACGCTATGAAGTCCAAATTGAGGATTCTCCATTAGATAGACATCCAGGATCGTTGTATTTTAGCGGTGTTTATGGCTTTTTGACACCAAGCGAGATTGTGACAAATGGTCCTGACCAATGGAATAAATATGAAATTACATTGAAAGGTAGAATGGTAACAGTAGTGGCGAATGGCAAAACTGTTATCAGTAATCAAGAAATTCCTGGAATTACTGGCGGAGCTTTAAATAGCAAAGAAGGCGAACCTGGTCCAATTTATTTGCAAGGAGATCATACAGGTGTAGAATTTAGAAAAATTAAAATTACACCTATTCAATACTAACAAAAATGGCTTTGAAATCTCAAAGCCATTTTTTATACCCCTATTTGTACTACAACAATATCTTCATTATGATAAGCCGGATAATAAGAAGATATAGATCCCGAATTTTTGTAATCTCTCAATTCTTCATATAAGACTTCACGCAATCGGCCTTTTCCTTTGCCATGTATGAATTTTATCTCTGAAAAATCCCAATAAATTGCCGAATCAAGACATTCTCTAAAACGATCAATCGACAGCGCTAATAATTCATCCGCTTCATAAGATTGGAAATCGTCCACAAAAGCTTCTGCGTGTAAATCAACTGTTTTAGGAGGTTTAGGAAGTGTTCTCATCGACTTAAAATAAAAAGGGTTTGTCAGGATTATTGCGTAAGTAATCTAGTTTACTTTCAAACATTACAGCCATTTTTTGCGCGCGCCAAATGGCTTCATTTGCTTTTTCGCCTTTGAATAAGCTATTTACCGTAGTCTCAAAGAGTGATAACCATTGATCAAAATGAACTTTGCTAATAGGTAAATGCGCATGAGGAGGAAATGGTCTGCCGTCATAGGTGTATTCATCTAACAAAATGGTTTGCCAGAATCTGTACATTTTTTCCAAATGTTGAGGCCATCTGTCTTGGATGTTTTGATTGAAAATAATACCAAGCATATCATCTTGTTGGATCTTTCCGTAGAAAGTGTCCACCAATAGCTTTATATCCTCCATATTTTCTATATCTCTCATGTGCTAAACGGTATGATGCAAAGTTGATGATTTTTACGCAATACCTCGTCATGAAGCTGTAAATAGATTAGGATTTAATAATGGCTACAATTTCTTTAAATCCTCTTTGTTCGGCATGTTGTAATGGAGTGATTCCGTCATGATCAGGAATATGCATATTTGCGCCAGCATCTTTTAGTATCTGCACTATTTGTTGATATTTGAGGCTGCCGTCTCCTAGAATAACAGCTTCCATTAATCCCGTCCAACCTAATCTGTTGATATGATCTATAGGAAAATCCTTTGTGTTAGCAAGTAATTTGACGGTTTCAATATGACCACGTTCGCAGGCAGGTATCAAAGCTGTTCCATAATATCTATTAAAAATGTCAAACCTGGCTCCGTTTGCTAAAAATAGTTCGACCAATTTTGTTTGACCAGTTGCACCAGCATAAAGAAATGCACTGTCTTTATTGTTTGCTTGTTGATTGACATTCGCGCCCTGAATAACAAGTAATTTAGCCATTTCATAATTTCCCTCGATTGTCGCTAAGAGTAACAATGAACGACCTTCATCATCTATAGTATTAATATCAAATCCTCTTTGGATAGCATTAACCACAGCGATTGTATCATTTTGATTTATGGCTTTTATAACATCTTGTTTTGTCATTTTTGCAGATGAAGAGTTTAAATTTTGTTGCGCTTCGCAAGATTGCAAAGTGAATATAAAGCTAATTAGAATTAAAAATAGTTTAGTCCCCATATCCTTATTTCTTAAAAAAAAGTATAAGACTTCAAAAAGATAACTTGAAATTAGATATTTTGTTTTTAGATGAAATGAAATCATCTGGACGAGCCTCAAATCTTGCAATTTTATTTTTCTCGAATATATAGAAATACGTTTTTGATGAGTAGTGAAAATTATCTTTCAATAAATCAGTAAGTTTTAAATTTTATACAAATAAATATTTGGAAGTAATCAAAAACGCTGTATATTTGCATCACAATCAACAAAGGTGATATCTTTTCGGGGTGTAGCGTAGCCCGGTATCGCGCCACATTTGGGATGTGGAGGTCGTAGGTTCGAATCCTGCCACCCCGACAACACTAACACTAAGTGTTATCAGAAACCCGCAAATTCTATGGATTTGCGGGTTTTTTGTTTTATTTCATATCAAGAAACCCCAAAGAATATCAATGTAAATGTGAGTAAAACGGTGAGTGTTTTTAAGTTTTATATTTACTCACCGAATAGCTTGTAAATGACTGTAAATCAATTATTTGATTCATTTATTTTAATGCTATTTATGGCTGTTTGACTTTTTTATTGTTCTCAATGTGATGATTGAGGTGAGTAAACTACTCCAGAATGAATTAGTTGAACATAAAATAAATGGATATGAAGAGTAGAAACACCTTTGGGATTCAATTCGTATTACGGTTGCCCAAAAACAAAATTGATGAAATGGCAACGGTTTATGCAAGGATCACGGTAAACAGTCGCAGAACCGAAATTTCCTTAAAAAGTAAAGTGTCGATTAACAATTGGGACGAAGTAAAAGGAAGAGCAAAAGGGAAACGACCAGAGATCGTAAAATTGAACAGCCACATGGAACAGGTACGTTCATTGATCTTTGATTGCTATCAAGAATTAATGCAGCAAAATAAAGTGGTATCTGTTGATGCTGTTAAAGCCAAGTACCTTGGTGAGGATGTAGAAGAAGCAATGACCTTGATAAAGATTGTTGAATATCATAAGCAAGTAGCTGTTTCTAAACTTGCACCTGGTACCATGAAGAACTATTACACCACGGAAAGTTATCTCAAAAAGTTTCTAAAGCACAAATACCGTAAAGGTGATATCGCACTAGAAGAACTCAACTATAGATTTATCTTGGATTTCGAAAACTTCCTAATTAACTACGAGTCGGTCGATCATCATAAATCACTTGGTAATAATGGGGTGATGAAGCATATGGAGCGTTTACGAAAAATGATGAATATGGCTGTTATGATGGATTGGCTGGAAAAGGATCCTTTTTCCAAATATAAACTGCATTTTGACAAAGTAGAGCGTGGTCATCTCACAAAAGATGAATTAAAAGTGTTGAGCAAAAAACGTTTTAAAATAGAACGATTGCAATCGGTACTTGATATGTTCCTTTTCAGTTGTCACACAGGGCTTGCCTATATTGATATATTCAACCTAACCCAAGAGAACATTGCAAAGGGAATCGACGGTAAGGACTGGCTGATGACCAATCGCCAGAAAACGGACACGGCGGTTAGGGTTCCCCTTTTACCGGAGGCTATCCAATTGATCAAGAAATATAAAGATCATCCAGTAGCTTTAGCAAAAGGCACAATTTTTCCAGTCATTTCCAATCAGCGCATGAATGGTTACTTGAAGGAAATTGCTGAAATTTGTGGAATCAATAAGAATTTTACCTTCCATCTTGCGAGGCATACATTTGCTACCACGGTAACCTTGAGTAATGGTGTCCCGATTGAATCTGTAAGCAAGATGCTTGGGCACACATCGATACGTACTACGCAGATTTATGCTAAGGTACTTGAGCATAAATTGAGTGAAGACATGAATAATCTTCGTTTGAGGATGACCTCAACTAAGCAATCAGGATAATGATTTAATGTAGGTTGGCTTTATATGGTGCCTTTGAAAGCCAAAGGAAGCCATTAAGTTCCATTTTGAAGGCACTCTGCTGTTCTTTTAATTCATTTGCTTCGATATGGTAGTGATCAGATTATTTTTTATTACTGCCTAATTGAAGTGAGATAAATTAAAAGATATGGCATATGAAAGTAGAACTGATTACTAAAGAGGATTTTGAAAACTTTAAAAAGGAGCTTTTTGAGGAAATAAGAAAATACAGAGGACGTTTAAGAAGTGCAGAACCAGAACCTAAAGAATGGCTAAAGAGCTATGAAGTCAGGAAATTATTAGGGATTTCACCTGGTACTTTACAGAATTTAAGAATAAATGGAACGTTAGCTTATACAAAGATCGGAGGATTGATGTATTACCGATACCACGATATCCAAAAACTGATGAACGGAAAAACTGATGATAGCTAACAATAGCTTTTGGGAATTTAGCGAGCAGGATTTAACGATCCTGCTTTTTTGTGCCATTTTTTGTAGCTTAAGCACATTTACCTTCATCGCCCACGATGTACAGTAAAAGAGCTTAATACTACGAATTGAAATAGAAAATTGAAAAACACTTCCTCCTCTTATTTCCCGTCTATTTTTCAATTCCCTATTGTGGGCTTTCATAGCCCGGTAATTATTCATTCCTTAAAAAATTTAAAGAATATTTCTAGAATAAACAAATATAATCTTATACTCCTCTCAATACCCTATCATACACTTCGTTAAACCAAAGACGTTTAAACTCTTTATTTACCCGATCATCTGTAAGTTTGTTGTATAAACTTAATTTACCATCAATAAAATTTAAAAGCTCATCATCGATAGTTTCGTCGAATTTATCCTGAATATTGGCTTTAGAGTTATTCTTATTAAAGAATGTCATTAGCTCTTCGTTCTGATAAACATTCTCTTTCATCTTCATGAACTCGACTTTGTCTTCATCTTTTAAATCTAAACCAAAGGTATCATTTAATACTTTTATGATTTTGGTTAACAATTCAAATTCATCTTCTTGAATACCATTAGCACCTCCAGGTGTTTGACCTTGCATATTTACTTCGGCAGACTCCAATTGTAGGTCAGTGGTATATTGGTGCTGAAGTTTGTAACTATCTAATTCTACATTCTCTAAGACATCAGTGGGTAATGAAACTCTATTCGATGGTAGTTTTTTAAATAAAGCCGCGAGCAACACGTAGTATTTCTCTAAATCAACATCGGTAAAGGTTATAATTTGTGACAAGAATCTATACAAACGAATAAAGTCATTGATAGTAGCTTTTAGTTCAATTTGAGCTTCATTTTCAAGACCGTTAAATCGTTCTACCAAATTATTTAAAATAGGTTGTAATAATTCCATATTATCACCTTTTCTAAAGAAAATTTCTGCAAAAGCTTCTACATCATTCTGATAAATTAAATTCGTAGATTCAATTTTATTCAATACATCATAGACTGAATTTTGGTCGGTTTGATCTCCAAAATCCATGCGATTACTACCGTAATAGAATTGAAAGTCTTCCTGAACTTTTTCGGGATCGTTCACAAAATCTAAAACCATGGTAGAATCTTTCCCTTTCCGAGTACGGTTTAAACGACTGAGGGTTTGCACCGTACTTGTTCCTCCTAATTTCTTATCCACAAACATGGTATGTAATAAAGGTTCATCGAAACCAGTTTGATACATGTTTGCTACAATAAGAATTCTATATTTAGGCAATTTTAAAGCTTCTGGTACCGATATTTTACCTTCTAATTGATTCATGGACTCAGAAGTGTGTTCTGCTCCCGTATCGCCATCCGTAACGGTTCCACTAAACGCCACTAAAGCTTCATAAGGCAGGTTCATTTCACGCATGATTTCATCAAACTTTAGTTTGTATCGAACTGCGTGTAATCTACTTTTTGTTACCAACATGGCACGAGCCATACCTTGAATTTCATTTTGCGTTTGCGATGCAAAATGTTCAAGCATGATACGTGTTTTTTTCTCTATTGCATGATCTTGTAAATCTACATAGTTTGCCAATAAACGTAAGGTTTGTTTTTTAGAATACTCTTTATCTTCTACCTCCGAACGCTTAACTAATTTGTAATAACGACGCCAAGACATGTAGTTTTTCAGCACATCCAAAATAAAGCCTTCTTTAATGGCCTGTTCCATAGAATACAAATCAAACTCGGTTTTATCTCCAGATGCATTTACAGTCCCAAAAATTTCTAATGTCTTGTTTTTTGGAGTTGCTGTGAAAGCAAAAAATGAAATATTCTTTTGATCGCCTTTGCTTTTGATTTCATCCTCAATGATATCATCTAAACTTTTTTCTACTACGTCTTTTTCTTCCGCCTCTTCTAAAGACAAGGACTTACGAAGATGTCGAGCAGCTTCACCTGATTGAGATGAATGGGCTTCATCTATAATTACGGCAAATTTACGATCTGAAAAACGTGATACCGTATCAGAGATTACAGGGAATTTTTGTAAAGTGGTTACAATAATTCTACTCCCGTTTTCGATTGCTATACGTAAATCTTGTGCTGATTTATTTTCATCGATATAGGCTACAGCTCCAGGCGTTTGCTCAAACTGACGAATGTTGTTTTGTATCTGCTTGTCTAATACACGACGGTCTGTAACCACTATCGTGGTATCAAATAATGATTTTGGGTCAGAGGGATTTTGGTACAAATCTGATAGGCGGTGAGCCAACCAAGAAATCGTATTTGATTTACCAGAACCAGCCGAGTGTTGGATTAAATATTTTTGACCAACTCCTTTTTCTTTAACATCACTTAATAATTTATTAACTGCTCGACGTTGATGAAAACGGGGGAAAATTAATACTTCTGATTTTTTTACTTCTATTCCATTTGTTTTAGGATTAAAGACTTTCTCCTCATTGGTTTGTAAATTGATAAAATTCTGCACCAAATCCATTAAGGAATCTTTACGCATTACATCGCGATACCAATAGGACGTAGCAAAATCATCATCACAATGATTTTCTAAATCTTGATTAAATGGTAAAAAGAAGGTTTTTTCATTGGCTAAACGCGTAGTCATGGCTACCTTTTCTGTGCTTACTGCAAAATGAACTAAGCATCGCTGAAATTCGAATAGTTTTTCTTTAGCATCTCTGTCTTTACGATATTGTTCTATCGCTTGGGAAAGATACTGACCTGTTAACGCATTTTTAAGTTCAGCAGTAGCTACAGGAATACCATTGATGAAGAAACCTAAATCAAGTGAGTTGTTATTTCTGTTTGAATAAGCTAGTTGACGAATAACTGTAAGCTTATTCTTCTTGTATTTATCTAAATGCTCAGGTGAACGATCGTGATTGGGTTTGAAATAAGCTAACTGCAATTTTACCCCACGATCTTTTAAAGCACCTTCACGAAGAACCTGTAAGGTTTTATTATTAGCAATAGATTTTGCAACGTTTTCTACAATCTTCCGATTCGTTAAAGCGCCGTATTGTTGCTCTAACTTTAGGTATTCATCCGGTTGTGTCTCTTTTACAAAATTTATAACATCCTCTTCAATGAGGCATAAATCTTTATTGTAAACAGAAGTGTGTTTCTCCTGATACTCTTGTACCGTATGCACTAAATAATTTACCACATGTGCTTCAAAAGCACCTTCGTTCGTTCCTGTAGCCATAGCCTATATATCTATTTTGCCTGTTACAGCTTCTGAGATTAATGATTGACGGTATTCTTTGAGTTTGTTGATTTGTACATCTATTTTTTCTTTCGCCTTATCAATTGTTTGGAATTTATTTTGAAAATATAAAACAATACTTTTTTGTTCCTCATAAGGCGGCAATATTACTTTAAGTGATTTTAATAGAGTTTGACTCAAAGATGCTCTAGTTACAAGATTCATTTCTTTAACTAATGAAACTCTAATATAATTACTTCTAAAAAAGTATTTAGAATACTCTGGATATAATTCTTCTAGACTATAAGGTCTAAATCTTATCGTAAAGCCTGAAAAGACTGCATTTTCAATTGTTTTTAAACAAGTAGAAGCAATCCCTATTTCTTCAATAGTTTCAGATGTTCTAGTAAAAAAAACATCTCCATATAATACAGAATATGCTTCACGATCTTCTTCGGAAGATTTTGCTAAACCTTCAACTGTTGTCGGTAATTCGTAGTTTTTATAAATATCACCGTAATTTACAAACGGATGACCTTCTCCAAAATAATCACCACCTTTGCTTACTCCATTTTGGCAACTTCCTAAATACCCTAAAGGCTTTACTTCCCAATGCTCAGGAATTTCACCAATCCACTCAATCCCAGAATCCTTCATCGGAGCATTTGGATTAATACCTTTCGTTACCGCTTCGTTGATGATGGCTTTTTTCTTTTCTTCCAGCAGCAGTAATAAATTTTCTTTTTTCTGTATAATGGTATCAATCTCAGCTGTCTTTTTATCTAAAAATTCAGCAATGCGGATTTGGGTTTCTTTACTTGGTAGATAAACTGAAAGATTTTTTAAATCTTCTCCATTCACATGAGGAATACCCATACCTACGGTATTACCTTGGATATCTGGTTGACTATGTATTAAAAAATAAGTAAGATATGATTTTCTTACTTTAGGTGATTTAATCTCAATTTTAGCCATTGTTGATGACAAAGCACCTTCTTTTCCATATATTATTTCTCCAGCTTTAGAACCATCCCAAAGGATTAAAAGGTCATCATTATTTACTTTTACTATACTATCTTTAGTTTCATCAACATAAATTGGTGATAAATTTTTACCTCTAAGATAATCCATTGATAAATAAGGAATTAAACCTTCATTGTATTCGTAAATTTCATACTTAGGTTTTTTTCCCTTAGTAATGTCAACTAAATACTTTAATGATATATAATCAGTTCCCATTACGCAAACAATTCTTTAATTAAATCAGAAATACCCTTTTCTCCATTTTTGCCAAATTCAAGATTTAGTATCTCTTCTTTGATATCTGCAGATGCACGTAACGGCACATAGTTGTAGAAATATTTAGAGAAATTAATCTCGTAGCCAATTTTAATTTTATTGGCATCTGGCCATGCATGGTCTACATGCGGTAAAATATTATCTGTGAAATAAGTGCGTATATCATCGGATAACGGAATACGTTCTGTGCTGCGTTTTTTGTTGTCGGCTACTAAATCTCCTTTTTTGTCTTTTTTGTATTCGCCATTGTCATCATAAGCAGGTCTTTCTACTGGCACGCTATAGTAACCAAAGAACTCGTTATCGAATATTTTAGAATACTCACTCTCTTCAAAATGGGTGTACATATCTACCACTGCATCAATATGATGTTCTAAGATTTCGTTACGCTTATTACCTAAGCTACGTTTGTTAGGAGTTGCAAAACCTATTTTACCAGTACGTTTATCTTCAACATCAGATGCGTTGATGAGTTGTACTTTACCACGACGGTGAACAGGTTTGTTATTGTCTAAAAACCAGATATACGTACCAATACCTGTGTTATAGAACATATCTTTTGGCAATGAAATGATGCAATCTAACAAATCACTTTCTATAATAAATTTACGAATATCGCTTTCGCCACCACCTGCACTACCTGAAAACAAAGGAGAACCATTGGTTACAACAGCTATTTTACCACCTGATGTCTCCATTTTAGAAATCATGTGTTGCAAGAACAACAATTGTCCGTCACTTTTTGCAGGTAAACCTGCATAAAAACGGCCTGCAGGATTGGTGCTTTCGTTGGCTACAAAATCGTAATCTTTAGCCCACGTTACTCCGTACGGAGGGTTGGCAAATTGGTAATGGAACTTTTTATCTGGGAAACGATCGTTTATTAAAGTGTTGCCATGTTTGATATTATCAACATCACCTCCCGAAATTAATGCTTCGGCTTTAGCAATAGCATACGATTGTTCATTTATTTCCTGACCATAAGTGAAAATAGTTGGTTTTACACCCGTAACAAATAATTCATCTACGATATAATTCTTTGCTAAATTAACCATACCACCTGTACCCAATGTAGGATCATAGATAGTACGAATGATTCCTGGTTGGGATAATTCTTCTTTTTCGGTCGAGAAGACCACCTTATACATCAATTCAATTACATCTCGAGGTGTAAAGTGTTCCCCAGCCGTTTCATTGGATTGCTCATTCGAGATACGAATCAATTCTTCGAATACATAACCCATATTTTGGTTATCATACTTGGCTAAAGATAGGTCTACATCGCACATGGCTTTCACCATTTCGTACAATAGTTTGTTCTTTTGCAAGCGAGCGATGATTTTTTCGAATTGAAAGTTCTCTAAAATTTCAATTACAATAGCATTAAAACCATTTATGTAATTATGAAAATCAATATCAATAGTTTTCGTACTTTCTTTTAACGAGTCGAACGTGTGTCGTGATGTATTATAGAAATTTAAGCCACCAGCTGCCTTTTTTAAAATGGGAGCTAATTTATCATCCGCTACCTTTCCTTTAAAGTTTTCATAAGCAGTGCGTATGTTCTCGTTTTTATCTTTAAGGATACAATCTAAACGGCGTAATACCACGAAAGGTAAGAGTACATCACCAATTTCGTTTTTCTTGAAAACGTTCCAAAGTACCTTATCGGTAATATTAAAAATGAAGCTTATATCGGGTCTTTGTGTAGACATGTAATACTATTGTTTGTTTTTGTTAATGCAAAGATATGTTTTAATTGTGCAGTAGAGATGCATTGGTTAAGGAAAGTGATTAATTAATCTATTTTTTATTGAATAATCTGGTGGTAAGCCGTAACATTTTTTATCCTCTAAATTACGTTTCATACCGTTAATGGTATTTATTGCAGATCTAATCCCCGCCTTGATTTTTGGAACCTCATCCACTAATTCTTTAAATTGACTATCTCCATGAGCTTGAAGATTAATTTCAAATATATTCCAGTATTTAAAAGAGTTATCATCATTTACTCTACTTGGATCATCTATAGAAAATAATTTAAACCCCTTATCACAATTAATTAAATGATAATTTGAAAAAGAGCTTCTTCGATGAATAGAATTAGGAGTTATTACTAATTCTGTAGTAATCGAATAACCTCTTAATGCAATAATCCTAGTATTTAAATCATGAAATATTGATTGCATTTTAGCTTCAGAAAAACCTCCATTTTGACGAGAAGAAACAATTAATAAATGAAATTCAACTCCTAATTGTAATGGTAATATAGCATCTAAAAATAAGATAATATTTTCCACACCATAATTAACAAATACTCCATTTACATTTTTGTCATTATTAAATAAGTGGGGATCTGTAATTATTAATGAATTATAACCTAAAGTTTGAGTTGGCATTATTGCTTTCCAACCAATTAATCCAGCATTATTGTATATGTCGTTTTTGTTACAGTTTTTTTGGAATTTATTCGATATAATTTTGTCATCAATTTTTTCATTTTGGAATAAAAGACCAAAGTGCTCTTTTAAACTATTGATTTCTGCGTCACCTTTCTTTAAGAAAAAAGCTGATAGCGGCTTCCCTTCAACTATATTATTATCAGCTTCAAAATCAATAAAAAATTGCTCATTAGGGATAGGTTCTTTACCTCCCGTATCTTGCAAATATTGAAACAAAATACTTTCGTCAGCTAAAGCAATTTCAAGGTCATAATCAGTCTGAGACATATTTAAGTAAACGTCAGAATGATGCTTTAAAATGTTGTTCCAATTTTGGTATTTAGAGCTTTCAAGCAAAATCTCTTCTAAAATCTCCTTATCCGAGTAAACTTCAAACTTCATAACTATTGATTTTTTTGACGTTTTAAACGAATTAGTTCTAAAGTACTTGAAGATGACGCATCAAAAAAACCATTTCCAAAAGCATTTTCAAATGTACCATCTGGCTGATAATTCATGGAGTAAGCAACCACATCGGATTCAGAATTAAAATAAATAGTTGAAAATGGTGTTGGATTGATATCGTCAGAGTCTAAGGCATATTCTTTAATAGCATTCATAACTTGAGAACGACGTATAATATACTCCGAATGTGTTTCTATAATAAACTTCACTTTATATTTATCGTAAACATCAAAAAACAAATCACATAATTTACTTTGTAACGCAGGATGTAAATTAAGTTCAGGTTCTTCTACAATAACGAAGTAATTAAAGTTCGATTTTTTGCTTTCTTGCTCTTTGTAATAAATAACAGAGGCTAACCTGAGAATTAACAATACCGCTTGAATCGATCCCATTCCTTTATCTGCTAAAGGAATAAATACTTCATTTTCTTTTAAAGTGATATCATAAGCCTCACCGTTTATTAATTCAATTTTTAAATCAGTTCCAATCTGAAATTCCTTAATCCACTCTTTAACAAAACCTGAGATGATAGGGTCATCTTGTAAACCTAATTGATAGTATTTATGTACTACATCGGCCAAATCATTATTCTTATCTCGAATTGATAATAAAGCAGATTGTTTGTTAAGTGTTGCTGGCAAATAAAACACTTTGGAGCTATTTGTAAAACTTAAAAACTGATCAGAGAAATTTTCGAATTTATTGCGATTGATGTAATAGTAACGTAAATCACTGAAAACTTCTTCTTCATCGCTTTCTATAATTTCTTCATTTTCGGAAATTTCTTCTGTGACATCGTTTTCATCAATACTGTTACCCTGACTTTCTTCTATTAGCTCTACATTCGGGTTTTCAATCCAATATTGAACATCCAGTTCTCTGAATAAATCATCAAATAATTGAGTGAATTCATTGCCGTTATAATCCGCTTCCACAGTAAAAGATGTTTCAATTTCAGTTTTTGCATCTTTTAAATTCTCTATGTTCTTAGATAATTTTTCTATTCGACTTTTAATGTCAATACTATCTTTAGAAAGCTCATCCGTTATAGACATAAGTGCTTGCTCAAGTGCTTTCTTTTGCTGTATGGCTTCATTTAGTGCATTATTTTCGACAGTTTCTTTATAATTATATGAAACTATTGCATGTTCTTTTTGAGGATCGACTTCTAACGCAAAAAAAGATGATGAATCAGTAATTTTAAAAGTAGTTACATCTAAAATTGTGCTATCCTTCTTACCTGTTACGTTTAAATAAAACTCATAATTACCTAACTTTAATGTAATAGGAATGTATTCTTTATTTTCTCTTTCACTCATCGTTTTGCATAATGCCCGATCGAATGTTACGATATTTAATAGTTCTACACTTCCTTGGTTTAAATCTAATTGTTTCAGTTTACCCGATTTAAGATAATTGTAGACCATTACAAACGCCTTAACAAAAGTAGATTTACCTGAATTATTCTTACCTACTACAAATGTTATATCGTTAAAATCTAATTTTGGAAAATCCTCAAATTTTCTAAAATGCTTAAATGTTATACTGTTTTTCATGAAGAATCTTTATGAATATTGGTTAATTGTTATTTTAATTCTTTCAATAAGACGGCTTTTCAAATCTATTGGCTTTAATACCTTCATGTTTTCACCATAAGACAATATCAGTGATTCTAATTCGTAGTTCAGTTTTACTTGAATTGTCAAAATATTGTCCTTCACTTTTTGCGAACCATGAATAGGTTTGGATACGATATATGGAATAATATTTTCTGATAACTCTATTGAAACTTCAGTAACTTGATTTTCTTCGAAATTTGTCACCCCTATAATATCTTCGAAATATTCTTCAAAGTCTATATCAGTTTCAATAAAACTCTGATTTCCAATTTCAAGATTTATAATACGATCTAATGCTAAATTTTGAATATTTTGAAAATCATGATTCCAACCAAACAAAAACCAACGACTGTTGTGTTGTTTTAAATAATATGGCGAAATAACATATTCATGAACTTCATTAGATTTAAACGATTTATAAGTTATTAGGATAACTTGTTTATTTTTGATAAAGTTAAAAACAGGTGTTAAATTTTCTATGCCTACCAAAAACTCGTTCTCCTCAAATGAAATGATGTGATTTCTATTAGAATCTTTAGTTCCAAGTAATTTAGTCTCTAAACTTTCTAAATTACTTAAACCAGAAATCCCCTTAATTCTGGAAATAATTTCCAAAGTATTATCTATTGATTCTAATTCGTCATTAGTTAAAGGCTTTTTTAAAATTGAAAATGAAGCATCTTCATATTTATAAAATACCCTACGACCATCTTTTATTGGAATTATTGGTGCTTCAAATCCAGCGTCACTTCTCATAAAATCAATATCTATAAAAATTTGCCTTCTCGAAACAGTAGCTTCTTTTCCATAATGTTCGGTTAATGCGATTGAACAATGGTTAATCAAATCATCAATATAAAAATTTTTATACGGATTTGAAAAACACTTGTCTAATACTTTATAACGAATCTGAGCATTTTTGTTAACAGCCATGTACGATGGTTTAAATCTTCCAAAAATAATCAATTCATAATTGATTGTTTGCTTTAATAACATCAATAATAAGTTTTATGAAGAATATCTATTTTTTGTGCCATTTTATTCTGTAGCCAAAGCACATTTACTTCCTTTTCCAATTCCTTCGCTGTAAAAGAGCTTATGACTACTTTTTGATATAGAAAATTGAAAAACAGCTCTCCCAATTCACTTCCCTCTCTACTGTTTTTCAAATCTCTATCACAGGCTTTCAACGCCTGGTCAATTATCCCAAAAATTAAGAGAAAATATTTCCATAATCAACCGGTAAAAAGGCAGCCAAAGTACGGCGGTCACCCACGCTCAATCCCTGCCAAAAGACTACGGCATAAACGGTTTCCTCCCTAAAGGTACCCTCCAATTAATCCGTTTCCTTTTGGCTTTTCCTCTTGACCGCCTTGATAGTCTGCTTTCTTTTTTCCGGTTTTTCTTTTGGAAAAAATTATGCGAAGCGAAGCAAACCACAAGAGGAAGGAGGAAACGAGAAAAGCAAACGTAACAAAATGTAAAATTTTTAAAACAGGAACGATTATGAACATCATCGGAAGACTGACAAGAGATGCGGAAGTACGCACAACGTCACAGGACAAACAAGTAGTAAACTTTTCAGTAGCAACCAACGACAGTTACAAAAACAAGCAGGGCGAACGCATAGAGCAAACGACCTATTTCGATTGTGCCTACTGGCTTTCTGCAAAGGTTGCCACACTACTCACAAAAGGCACTTTGGTAGAACTCACAGGGAGAGTAAGTACAAGGGCGTGGGTAGGCAAAGACGGAGAGCCAAAAGCAGGGCTGAACTTTCATACCTCACAAATCAAACTGCACGGAGGCAGTAAGAGAACTGAAACCGCACAGGCTACTGCACAAACAGGAAATAACAGCACAGCAGGTCAAGGCACAGCGGACGACCTACCATTCTAACAGCGAGCATTCAATCATTTTTTAACATCAAAATTTTATAAAAATGGCACATAACATTCATTTCAACGAGAGAACAGGAAAGCACAGTTTCTTTTCAGTACAGCAAAAAGCGTGGCACGGTTTGGGGCAGATTGTAGAACAATACCCGACAAGCGAAGAAGCTATCAGACACGCAGGATTAGATTATGAGGTGGTTAAATCCCCACTGTTCACCAAAGGTTCGGGTATTATCGAAACAGCCAACGGTATTGAGATAGGCAGTAGCGAATTGGAAGTACCTAACTATTTTGCCAACATTCGCACCGATAACAATGCCGTATTGGGCGTAGTCGGTAAGGATTACCACATTGTACAAAACCGTGAAGCCTTTAATTTCTTTGATGCTATTGTAGGTGGTGGCGAGGGAATATTTTATGAAACCGCAGGAGCATTAGGAAAAGGGGAACGCATTTTTATCACAGCTAAACTGCCCGATTATATCCGTGTAGGCAATGGCGATGATGTAACGGAGAAGTACATTTTCCTTACCACTTCGCACGATGGTTCGGGCAGTATCACAGCCGCTTTTACACCTATCCGTATCGTATGCCAAAACACGCTGAATGCCTCTTTACGAAGTATGACCAATGTAGTTCGTATCAAACACACTTCGGGAGCAAAACAGCGTATTGAAAACGCTCACAAGATTATGGGACTTGCGAACACATTGAGCAACCAATTAGAAGGTATTTTCAATGAGTGGACAAGGGTAAAAGTTACAGACCGAGAGGTTAGAAAGCTAATCCAATTGGCACTTTGCCCAAATAAAGAAACGCTTGACCTACTCAAAAAAGGTGCGGAAGATGAAGTTTCCACCGTGTTTAAAAACGTGGTTGATGATGCTTTCAGCTATGCAATGATGAGCGACACCCAACAAATGGACACGACAAAAGGCACGTTGTTCGGAGCGTATAATGCCGTGACAGGCTACTATCAGAACGTAAGGAATTACAAGAATGACGAAGCCAAGCTACAGAGCATTGTATTGGGTGGTACTGCCCAACTCAAATCACAGAAAGCATTTGAATTGTGTACCTCATTTGCTTTGGACGGTGCGGAAATCCTAAACCTTAATTAGATAACAACAGGCTACCGCCTTAATCGGTGGTAGCCTAATAAAACAAATCATTATGGCAAATTGGTGCAGTAATACGGTTGTTTTTGAGGGTAAACCCGAAGCAATCGAACAGATACAACAGCTATTCAAATCAATGGCTGAAAAACAACAGGAAGAAAATTGCGGACAGTTACCCGATTTTGTTTCGGACAGCAATGGCGGTTGGTTTTTTGACATCTACCAAGACGATGATGTTACAGGCATATTTCAATATGAAACAAAATGGTCGCCTAATATTGAAATAGTCCAAAAAATAGCAGAATACTACCAAGTAGATTTTGTACAGGACTATGAGGAAATAAGCAATCTTGTATATGGCAGGGCAACATTTTCTGACAAGCTTCTCACAGATGCTTATTTGGAAGATGAGGATTTTGGACAGTACGAGTTTGATGAAGAAACCGATACCTATTCTTTTGAAGGCGAAAGTTATGAAAGTGATTGGGAGATATTAGAAACCTTATTGGAAAGAAAAATTCGCCAACCCTAATGCTTTAGGGCTGGCGGCGAAAGGCGAATCCTTCCATTGGTCGGAACCGTCTTTTCGCTTTTAAATCGGAGCAACCACTTTGCCAAAATGCTACGCATCCGGCAAACAGCTTGCAAAATATTTTGACGGATTTGAGAATCCGTAAATTGAATTGGAACTTTAAAGTAAAAAACAATTTCTTCCGATGGTCAAAAACGTTTTTTACTTAATATGGTGTAACCAATTTGATGAAAATGTTTACTTCGTCATTTTATCAAACAGTTCCAAAGTATATATTAAATGCATTAACTCATTTAAAAAACGGATTATAATGTATTTTGAAAATGAGGAAAGATTAGCTTATCTACAAGCTAGGGGAAAAGTTATTCTGAATGCCTGTCCAGGTAGTGGAAAAACAACAACTATTGCGAAGAAGATTTTAAATTTAGAAACTTCAAAAGAAATCGGAGGTCATTCTGGTGTAGCTTGTTTATCGTTCACTAATTCTGCTAAAGACGAAATTAATGAAGCATATAGAAAGCTAAGCGGTAAATCACTTCAGTTTCCTAACCATGTATCAACCATTGATAGTTTTATAAATAAATTTATTACGCTTCCTTTTTATAATTTGCTTAATCGTGATTTCAATAGACCAAAGATACTTGATCATACAAATATCTTAGATGATATGTGGAAAACGACCTACGTAAAAAACGGAAAGACACTAGATGGTTTATTACGACCATTGAATAACGCAGAATATAAAGCAAAAAATAATCGCAGTATTTTTCATTTATATCCTCCAAGCGAAATAAGAATTGAGCCTGATGGTACTTTTTCAATAAATGGTAATCAACCATCTACTGATAAAGTAGATAGAGAGAATTTTAATAAGTATTGCCAGCTAATTAAAAATAGACAATTTACAAAAGGGCTTATATCAACTGGAGACTCCGCATATATTGCACTTCATTTATTAAGAAATAACCCGAAAATTTGCCAGTGGCTTAGTTTAAGATTCCCTTTTATTATAATTGATGAGGCGCAGGACAATTCTTTAATACAGCACGCCATATTTGAGGAATTGGTAAAGCAGGGGCTAAAAAATATTGAATTAATTGGAGACCCTTATCAAAGTCTGTATGAATGGAGAGATGCAAAACCTGATGAATTCTTAAGAAAATATGAAAGCGATCAAACGTGGCAATCGTATGACTTGACAGACAATAGACGTTCACCTCAAAGTATCATTGATGTTTTTTCTAAAGTTAGACGTTCAGAGGACTCAGCAATTAATAGTGTCGATTGTGAAGAGCAAAATAACTCTGTTTTGGTGTACAAATATTCAAGCACTAATCACCAATTAATAATTAAACATTATGACGATTATTGCGCAACAAAGAAACACCTTAATAGTTGTATTGTAGTTAGGGGGAATTCATTAAAAGATTCGTTGTTGGGAAAAAAACTAGAGCAGAGACCGTGGGGAATAGAGCTACCCAAAGATATTATTTATGCTAAAAACCTGTATATCAGTGGTGATGTTAAAAATGCAATAAAAGAAATACGAGCAATAAGCATTCAGCTTATTTATGCGGGCACATTTGATTATCATACACTTAAGGAAGTTGAAAAAGAAAAGAGTGTTGATCCTCATTTTAATTCTTCAATGATCACCCTTTTAGATGAATTACCTGATTTTAACAAAACTGTACAAGACTGGACAACAGAAACTCAGCTTTTCCTAAAAAACAGATTGAAACTTAATTATGACGTTGACTTTAGTTTACGAAATAGAAAATCAAAATATTTCGAAAAAACTACTTTGTTGGAAACCGTAAGCCAGCATTTCAAGAAGTCTTTTTCTGCTTTTAATATTCCCATTACAACAATACACCAAGTCAAAGGTCAAACCTTGGATTCAATTCTTGTTTTCTTCAATGAAAGGAAGCATAAGGATAATATCTTATTTGAAAATATATCAAACAATGGAAATATTTTTCCTGATGAAACAAAGAGATTAATATATGTGGCCCTATCCAGACCAAAATATCTATTAGCAATGGCCTTTCCTAATTCAATAACTGATGATGAGCTAAAAGAGAAATTTGGAGATAAAATTAGAATAATTACACAAGATGAATTAAATTAAAATATAATCAAGTTGTATTATTTCATACTATGTAAATCCAAATTTCCAAATAACTAGTATATTCTAGCCATTGACAGTCTTGTCAATGGCTCTTCTAAAATCATTCACATCGCTACCAACCAGTAAACAACTAGAAAAACCAATATCTAAAAGAGCTTTACCTATTTTCTTGTCATCAATATCACTATGGGCGATTAGCTTAATGGTTGGATATTGTGCTCTTAATTCTTGAAGTTGTGCCAGCACATTCTTATCGTAAAAATCAAGGTCAATAATACAAACTTTGGGAAGTTCGTTTAAAGTTGACAATTGAGATAATCCGTTTTCAATACTTTCAGATCGAAACAATATTTCAAGCTCCGAAGCAATAAGATCGTTGCAGATTACATCTAAAACCGGACTTTTATCATTGATAAATGCAAGGGGGATTTTGTTGAGTTTTGTATCGGTTTCCATATCAATATCAAATTTAAGTTTATGGAGTTCCTGCACAAAAAAAGAAGCGCAGGCAACTACAACTTACCGACATTGAGGCACTGGTATACCCGACAACGAATAAGCGAGCGCCCACGCCTATAGCGTGAGCGTTCTTACTTATTTGTCCCGTTGTCTTAAAAATTACCAGTTTTCAATGTGGGACCTAAAGCAAAAACACTTTAAGTATTTCTATATTTTACTAAGCAAATATACTAAAGTCGTTTTGATAGGACGGTATATTCTTTATAAAAAAATCGGATAGCCAGCTTGACTATCCGATTTTCATTCAAGGCTTATTCAAGAACAAAACTCTATTTTCGGGATTGTTCTATCTTCTGCATTCTACGATAATCCTCTTTATGTTTATCTCCTTTAGTAGAAGCCCAGATTCCTAATAACCCAATAATAACTAAAGCATATGCAATCCATTTTCCTACACTTTCTATAAAGCGAATAAATACCGAGGATTCAAAACTCGAAAATCCTTCTGCACCCATTGCGTTGCGTCTGTAAAATTTTCTACGGCTTATCCAATAGATGAGTCCAATGCCGAGTATCAGGGCAATAATGCCCATAATTAATGTAGGAGTATCCATGAGCTACACTTTTAGTTAGTCACTTTGATAAAAATAAACAAAATCAAATCATTACGAAAGTTAAAAGGTAAAAATCAACCTCGTAAAGTCGGTTTTTTCTCTTGTTAAATTTTATTATTAATTGGCACTATTAAACTGAAAACTTACTTGTTTTTCATTTCCAAAACTGTCCGAAATCCAAACATCAAAGGATTGTGATACCGCAGATGTTGACGTGTAATACAATCGGAACTGCTCCGTTGGTAACTGATACAAATCGTTGGGCTGATACGGAGGTTCATCATAATACTGCAACGTTCCTGTACCATCAAACTGGAAATATCGTAGATAATATTGTGTATTGCTGTAATTTCCTTTGCGCTGTATGGTAATGCGTATTTCTACTTTTTGCCCTTTGGTAACATCTTTTGGTACGGGCATTACATTGACTTCAAACGGAAAATCGTTTTGTATTTCCAATTCATCGTCTTTGCTACAAGATACCAAAGAAGCCGAAGCTGTGAGGATTGCCAACGATACACAAACGGGCAATAATCCTATTCTGAAAAAATTTATAAATGCTGTCATGATTTCTACGTTTTAAAAATTAAACCTTAATCCTACACCTGCCGATGGTCGGAACTGTTGAAGATCTGTTCCCCATACTATCTTGGTACGTCCTTGCAAAACCAGTACAAAACGGTCGGACAGATACGTTTCAAAAGTTAATCGACCGCCACCACCATAGATAAAATTATCTTGGCTTAGTATCTCCGCACCATCGTATAACATCGCTTCGCCACGATTGATGGTTTCATAACCAACAACCCCTGTTATGCTTAAATTCAAAGTGATGTTTTTTCGGGCATCGCCCAACAAAAAGAAACTGTAACCGCCTTCGGCTGTATAGGTTTCCTGTGGTATGCGCAGTTCTTTGTAATCGTGGTAATGATGGTTGTATTCCAACGCCCAAAGCTGGTAATTACCATTTTTACCATTTACGGTCATGGCTGCACTGATGTAATAATCGTTTCCGATTTTATCATTAGACAATACGCCTGTGCTTATTTCCAAGCCTTTTTGCTTGGGCAGCAACCGCTGTGCTTGTGTAACCGAGATGCCCATTACAAGGAGCATCACGGTATAGATATACTTTTTCATTTTTATTGCTTTAAAAGATTAATTAAAATTTCAGGTGCATATCGTTAATCAAACGAGCTTGGATTAAGTCGGAATTTTCGGCTTGCAATTTTTGATGTCTGCCACCGTTTTTCTCGAAAATTTCAATTAACAATACCTTGTCATCGGCAATGGTAAACTGGTCTAATAAGAATACATTTTGCTCGGTCGTTTTTCCGCTGATTTCATCTAATAGCTTGTACGTTCTTAAAGGCGTTAAAGCATGTTCCTGTACCACGGTTCGCTTGGCGACTTTTTTATCCACCACTTTGAAATTGATAAAATCAATCCCAAAAGGTACATTGGTACTGTTGCGTAATTCGGTATGGAAATAGTATTTTCCGTTGTGGATGTAAATGCCTTTCAGAATAAACTGAATGCCGAAACTTTTGGTACCGATATGTTTTACGATACGTTTGTCCTTTTTGTAAATGGTTTCCAATAATAAACCTGCTAATGAAGGAGAATTGTTTCCCAATTCTTCAAAAAGAACGTCATTTCCATTGGCTTTATCTACTGTTTTTTGCATGGTCTGCAAGTCATAGCTCATTGCTTCGGGACACGAACTGTAATACACATTGAAGTTGTAAAAACGCCCGTCGTTGGTAATTACAGAAAAGTTGGTTTCTTGTTCAAAATCCTTTACTGAAGCTTTTATACGCAATACATTTTCGGCGTCTTCGGCTTTACCAGCAATCAGATATTCACTGCCCAAATCCACATAACGAATGGCGGTTGGGAAAATCAAATGAGAAGTTTTATCGTAGGTTACTTCCATTTTATAGGGTTCAATTTTGCCCAGTGTAAGTGGTGTTCTGATGCTGTCTTGTGCAAAAGAGGTTATGGTAATGCCCATCGTTAGGGCAAATGCACAAATTGATTTTAAAAGATTATTCATTGTTTTAATATTTGAGTTCAACATTATTTTTTAGATACCAAGAAAACTTGATGTCCCGCTTTTAGGGTTACTTTGGGTGTTCGTACTTTTTTGGCGAAATAACCCGAAATACCCTGTACTACGCCACGACTGAGGTCTGCTGCAACTTGTTGTCCGGCAGATTGTGTCATCATAATACTGCTTCCTGAAGACTGGCTCATGTTGCCCGCCATTTCGGTAAGCGCATTCATTTCGGGTGAATATGGTACGTTTAGCCCTTTTTGCCCGTCCAAATCGTAGATGGTTATATCTACTGGAATGATATTACCTTCCAGTTCTACCGAGGTGATTTTTAACTGTAATCGACCACTTTCAAATTTTCCGTTGGCCGTTACAATCGTTCCTTTCGGTATGGTACGCTGTGGTGTTTGGGCTGCTTCCATCAATCGCAAACGCACACCTGCCTCGCCAATAATTGTCTGCGTTTCGTGTACGCTGGCTTTGATGCTGTTTTTGGGTTGTACCACTTGTTCTGTAGCACCAGCTGTGTAAAACCCACGGTTTTTAGTTTGGCTCCAATCGGCTGCAAAGGCACTGTCGGTAAGCTCACGATACAAAGCCGACACGGCGTTTTTTCTTGTGGAAGTGAACGATACAAAATGCTCTTTTTGACTAGTTTGGTTGGCTGTCGTAGCTACAGGGGTATTACCATTGGCAGGTGCATTATTTTCCGAACTTGTATTTTGGGGAAGATACTTAGCTGCCATTTGGTAAGATTTTTCCATTAAGGCGAGCTGGTCGTCCACTGTGGTAGGTTTCGGAACATCTCTGTCAGCTAATTGTTCTTTCAGTTCGTCCAGTTGTCTGCGGAGTTCCATTGTTTCCGAATTATCGTTGCTATAAAATGAACCCAAAGCATTTTGTGAATTTCGATAACTGTTTAAATTGGAGTTGCCAAAGCGTCTCGAATTACCGTTGCCTCCAAAACTATTTTCTTCATTTTCTTCTACGATATTTTCTTCATTGTTCGCAGAAGAACTATCCTCATTCCAATAATCGGATAATGTTGTCAGCGCATTGCGTTTTTCCTGATCTTTTTGTTCTAGCATTTCCAGTTCGTAAGCTTTCCCTTTATCGTCGGGCATTCCAGCTTCTGTAGCTTGTGGTACAGCATCGTTCAACCCAATGTTTTCTAGTTCTTTTTTGTTTTCGGACGGTTTAAAGATGAGGTACATACAACCTGCAAAAACAATCGCCATTAAACCGAATATTAAAGGCTTTTTAAGCTTTTCTTTATTAGTCTGTGTACCGTTTTGCAGCACATCAGCGGTTTCTTTCGGACTTCCCTCAGTTACCCGAACAACCGATTTTTTGTTTTCATTTTCGTTCATACGTCTTATTTTTTAGAATTGTTGATAGACTATCCTGCAAGCTTGCAGGCGTTTTGTTTTTAAGGACAGGGTTCTCGATATGTTCTATGTGCAAATCGTTTTCAGATGCTCCTGTATCGTATATGACTTGACCGATAACAACTACTGTAAGCAGTAAGTAGCCCACAAAGAAGCGCAGCGTATATTGGTGTTGTTTGCGTAAAGGCAATGCCCGCCAACGGTTGTCTAATTGGTCAAAGTATCGGTCTATAGTTGCTCTTAATTTTTTCATAGCCAGATTTTAGCGTTCTATAACTTGAATGTCTTTGTTTTCTACCACCGCAAACTTTTCAATATTGAAGCCTTGTGGATTGTTGTCTGACCGAACAGAATTAACGAGAAAACAAGATGTAATTAGATTACGTCGGGTTACATTGCTTGACCGTATGATAAACTGTTTGGCATAGGTTCGTACTGCATACGGATGGCTATCAAAATTGCAGATTACACTGTCTACCTCGATGCGCTGTTGCACATTACCTGAAATGATACGGTTGTAATAGCCTTTTTCCGAAAGGTCTTTGTAGTAATCAAAAGCACTTTTATCGGCAAGGTGAAATGCCCGTTTCATATTGTTTTCAATAGCATTTTTGTCGGGAGCAAGCGTAAAGAACAGTTCGTGAAAACGACGAACGTGTTCTCTTGCTTCAACCGGTCGGTTGATATTGGCGTCTTGCGATAAAGCCAACATCAATGATTTGCCGTTATCCAGCACATATACTTTTTGGCGTTGTTCTTCTGCAAAGCGGTAGGACTGCCACACAGCATATCCCACCACGCTGATGCAGAGAACCGCAAATGCAATGGCATATAATCTTATCTGCCTAAAGCTGTTTTCTATATTTCTTAGCGTTTTAAATTCCATTTTTTAGATGATTTGATTGTTTATTTTCCCATTAATTTTCCACCGATATTCCCAACAGTTGAACCTGCGCCAGCTCCAGCAATGTTTCCGGCTTTCATAGCCGTTGAGTTTACATTTCGAGTAAAGTTTCCTGCGCCACCTGCCTGAATGATCCATCCTGTTACCGTTGGTATGGTAAAGTATCCTACAATACCAATAATTATAAAAATGATATACACCGTATTTGAGGTATCAGGGATGTAATTTGGATCGGATAACATTTCAATGTCCTTTTCCAGTATCAATGATTGTATCCTTGCTAACATGGAACTGAACAAATCTGAAACAGGTAGCCAGAGGTAAACACTAACATACCTTGTGAGCCATTGGGTAAGGGTGGATTGAAAACCATCCCAGACGGATATAGCAAAAGCAATTGGCCCGAGTATGGATAGGACAATCAGAAAAAAAGTACGTATGGTATCAATGACCAAAGCCGCTGCCAGAAAGAGTATTTCCAATAGATTGCGAAACCAGTCTTTTATAGCTTTTTCGATTTGATAAGCACCTCTGTCCATATACATTCCTGCCATTGTTCCAATGTCGGAGGGCGACCAGCCTAATTCTTCCAATTTTTTATCAAATTCCTCATCGGATACCATATAAGCGGTTTCGGGATTTCTGACCATTGCCTCATATTCCAATTGGTCTTTCTGCTGTTGAAGTTTATTCAAATCAAGCACCTGGTCCTCAAGTATGCTATGTGTTCCCGTAACTACAGGACTTAACACCCCATTAATAGTTCCCAATACAATGGTTGGAAAAAACATAATACAAAGTCCTAAAGCGAACGGACGTAAGAGCGGAAACACATCAATAGGTTCGGCACGACTTAATGCCTGCCAAACCTTTAATGCTACATAGAACAAGGCTCCCAATCCTGCCAGACCTTTTGCTACTGCTGCCATATCGCCTGCAAGCGGCATCATATCATCGTACAGCGAGCGTAAAACTTCATGAAGATTATTCCATTCCATTGTTACCAGTATTTTTGATTAGAAGTTCCATAGAGATCAAGCACTCTTTTGGCATCGTTTTTCTTTTTCGCTCTCAGGTAGCTTACAGAAATGTTCTTATTCGTGTAATAGCGAACTAGACTGTGGTAGTCTTTTACTTCTTTATACACGCGGTCGATGATGTCCATACGCTCTTTGTCATTCAGCGAAAGACTGGATGAGGTTACGATTTGCTTTAATTCCTTCAACAGTTCGGTACTTTCGTTTAGTAAGGCTGAATAGCCATTGCCAATGGCGACCAATTCTTGTGGAGTAAAATTTGGATCGTTCATCATTTTACTAAAATTCTGTACGTACATTTCAGAAACATCACCCACCAACAAAACAGTCTGTTGTACTTTGCGGGCATCTTTTACCAAATTGTTGATGGCTTTCAGCTTGTCGTAATACTCTTTCCCTTGCTTATAGACTTTTTCAACCTCTTTGAAATTCTTGACCACATTGCTTACTGTGGAAGAAGTTTGGACGATTTCATTAGCAGAATTAAGAATACCCGATGCGAGATTTGCTGGATCGGTTACGACAAATTGTGCTTTTGCAGACGGTGCTACGGCAAGCATCAATGCCGTACACACCATAAAAAGGATCTTTTTCATTTTTTTGAAATTTTTAAATGATTAATAATTATTGATTGGCGTTATCACGCCTTTGCATGGCGATGTGCTTAATGGCGAGTTCGACGTTCCCATCGAGTTCTGATGCGAGTTGCATCACTTCCATTTTTTCGGTTTCTTCCGTGGTATAAGCGAGATATTCCTCCAAACTCACTTCGGTGGCATAGACTGCCGAGTGCGTACCACCTAAGCCAATCCAAACTTCTTTGTACAATCGGTTTGGGTCGTTGTTCATATTTATGGATAATACTTGTCCTTTCTCTTTGTCCGTGAGACCTAGCATCGCCTGTATATCATCAAACTTGTTCATATACTTGCGCTGGTCTAAGAGTATCTTGCAATCGGAGTTATTGATGATACTTTCCTTTACAATAGGTGATTGAATGATGTCATCCACCTCCTGTGTTACCACAATAGCTTCCCCGAAAAACTTCCTAACCGTTTTAAACAAATACTTGATATATTCCGCCATTCCTTCTTTGGCAATAGCTTTCCAGGCTTCTTCAATTAAAATCAGCTTGCGGACACCTTTCAATCGGCGCATTTTGTTGATGAATACCTCCATAATAATGATGGTTACAATTGGAAATAGGATTTTGTGGTCTTTTATCGCATCAATCTCAAACACGATAAAGCGTTTGGAAAGTAGGTCTAATTGCTTGTCGGAGTTTAAGAGATAATCGTACTCACCACCTTTGTAATAAGGCTCCAATACGTTAAGAAAATTAGCAATATCAAAATCCTTTTCTCTTACCTGTTTTTCTTCTAAAACCTTTCGGTAATCGCCTTTTACATATTCATAAAAACCGTTGAATGAGGGGTAAACATCATCTGTTTTGATACATTCGATATAACCCGAAACCGCATTGGACAATGCCACTTCTTCAGAGCGAGTTGGTGGTTCATCATCACGTTTCCAAAGTGTCAATATCAAAGTTTTGATACTTTCACGCTTCTCAATATCGAATATACCGTCATCGGTATAAAATGGATTAAAGGCAATAGGATTATCTTCGGTATATGTGAAGTAAACACCGTCTTCGCCTTTGGTTTTTCCTTTAATCAATTCACATAAACCTTGATACGAGTTCCCCGTATCTACCAATAAGACATGTGCGCCTTGTTCGTAATACTGCCTAACCATGTGGTTAGTGAAGAATGATTTACCCGAACCCGATGGTCCCAAAATGAATTTGTTTCGATTTGTGATAATACCCAGTTTCATAGGCAAATCAGAAATATCCAAATGAATGGGTTTCCCGGTTAGCCTGTCCGCCATTTTTATTCCGAACGGTGAAGGCGAATTGTGGTAATTGGTTTCTTCTGTAAACAGACACAATGCAGGTTCAATAAAGGTGTAAAAGCTTTCTTCACTTGGAAAATCGCCTGCATTACCTGGCATTCCTGCCCAATACAAAGTGGCTACGTCTGTGGTGTTATAACGGGGTTTACATTCCATCAATGCCAATGCACTACCGCAATCGTTCTTTAGCTGTTTCAGTTCCGCAGGATCTTCCGACCAAGCCATGATGTTGAAATGTGCTCTGATCGAAGACAGTCCAAAACTATGGGCTTCGTTCAGGTATTTTTCAATCCACTCTTTGTTGATTTGGTTGGCACGACTGTAGCGAGCCAGCGAATGCATATTCCTTGCAGACTTCTCAAACTGTTGAAGGTTGTCTTCGCTGTTATCCAAAAACAAATACTGATTGTAGATATGGTTGCAACTTAACAGCAAACCCACAGGCGCAGCAAAAGATAAACGGCAATCACTACGGTCGGTAGACAACTTTTCAAAACGGGTATCTGCCGAAACGGTTGCAGGTAGGTCGTCTGTATCGGAAAGCGTGTGTAAGGACAATCTTTTGTTACCGACACGTACTTCTTCAGCTCCCAAACCAATGTCCTGCATCGGTGTTCCGACATCTCGTGAAAGTGTCATGTACTGTTCCAATAGCCCCTGTTTTTCATTTGTTCCGATGATGTCATCTTCGCTTAATCTTCGTAAGCTTAAAAATCCACTATCATTCACAATACGTTCAAACTGGGCTACTGCTTCCATAAACCGATGGATCGTTTCCTTGTTAATTTCCTTTGGGATCAAGGCACCTTTGCATAGCGAACTGAAGTTACTTTGCATTCGCATTCTGTTTTTTGTTGTCTTGGTCAGAAACAGGTAGCAATAATGGTTCAGAAACGGTCGCTCATTAAAATGACGCTGGTAGGATTTTGCCAAAAAACTTTGGTTATCGGCAGCTAAATCGGGCGCATAACTTTCTTTAATGTACCAGTCCTGTTTGTGAATGACCGTAAAATCTGGAAGGGTTTTAATCGCCTTGTGCCAAGCTGAATGAATAGCTTCATATTCTGCTGATGCTACTGTGAACAGTTCTGGCAATTGAACTTCGAAACAGGCGGTAATGTCTGCATCTTTGGAAAGGATGCAGTTGTTCTCTACTGCCAACAATGGAAATTTACTTTCCAGCGTGGTGGTTTTTGCAACATTTCTCATACGGCATTTTGTTTAGGAGTGAATTTTAAATAGCGGTATACAGGCTTGCGACAGACAATGTATCGAGGGTGTCTTTTTCTTGCACCAACTTTCATCAATCCATGTTCGCCGTATTTTCGGTTCAGTGAAAAGGTTTGCCAAATGATGAGCGAAGCACCCCCAGCACCAAGGAACAGGCAAACATAATTGCTCACGCCGACGATATACAGTATCATCACGAGGATAAGTGTACCGAGCAGACCACCAGAAAAAATGAACAGGTACTGTGCTTTCAGCCCTTTAAACTCCACCGTTCTGCCGATGCCTTTGTTGATATTGTAATTCATAAGGCAACAGATTAAAGGAAGAAGGAACGCAGAATAGTAGCAGCCACAATCAAGAAGATACAGGCTCCAAACCACGAAGCTGCCGTTTTGGAAGTGTCGGGATCACCAGAGCTGAATTTATTGTACACTTTAACGCCTCCGATTAGTCCTACGACGGCACCGATGGCGTAAATTAATTGGGTTGCGGGGTCGAAATACGATGTTACCATTTGGGTAGCTTCGTTGATACCTGCCGTACCGTTTCCCTGTGCAAAAGCACCAATTCCTGACAGCATAGCCACGGCTGCCAGCAAAACTTTTTTTCTTTGTTTTTTCATAATTGAAACACATTAATTTGTTATCGTTTTTCCGCACCTTGCGGACTTTCGGAACAAAGGTGTTTCAGAAATCGAGGCAGTAAAAGAATGTGGCAGTCAAAGGAAGTGTTTGGCGGAGAGTGGCTTTATAAGAAGTGTTTTTATAACTTAGTCACTTAATTATTTTAATAAGTTAATACTATGATAGATTTTGAAATAGCAGAAATTGAGACAGCTAATCAATTTGTCCAATTAATGAATCCAAGGGTGAATTTTACAACACCATATATATTCTACTATGATGAAACCAATAATATTAAGACATTCTATGTAAGAGAAAACGATTTCAATTATACATTTACGGCAAATTTCGTTTTGGGAGGACTTCTACATCAGGGAGAAGTACCAGATGTACAGCAATTGATAGATAGTTTTAAATTGCAGAAAACAGCCAAGGAAGTTAAATTCAAACATATCGCATTTGGAGATTTTCTTGATTGTCTCAAATCCCAGAAGTTAAATCTTTTCTTTCGTTTTTTAAAGGATAGCGATCTTTATGTACATTATTCAAGCTTAAATATTCTGTATTGGTCAGTAGTGGATATCGTAGACTCTGCTATAATGAATTCGGACGCAGCCATGCAATTAGGACCTGGCTTTGACAATCGACTAAAGAATGACTTGTACAAACTCTGTCGTCTTGAAATAGATGCCGTTATTCAAATTTTTTATGCTTTTGAATATCCTAATGTTAAACCTGAGAAAATTGGTGATTTCATAGAATCATTGAGTAACCTTTTTGAAGCATATCTTCAGTTAGAGGAATTTCATTTTGGATTAGAATCTTTACGGCAAATATTGAAAGAGTCCAAAAAGAAAGGCGATCTAGCTTTTGTTATGAATGAAGAAGATCATGTTTTATTAGCAGATCTTACACATTTTTATCTTAGACCTATCTACACATTTAAGAACTCCACCCATATATTCGATAATGAGGATTCCATTCGTGAAGCTTTGGACGAGTACCGAATACTAGACAATGGGATTGAGTTTCAAAATTATTCTTTTGTTGATTCTCAAGATAACCAGTTAACTCAACTGTCTGATATTTTTATTGGTTTCGTGGGCAAATATACCAACTACAGGAATACACACACTATGGAAGAAATTAAGACAGATATTGATTCTTTTTCAGCTTTACAATTAGAAAACATGAAGTTATTTATTGATATTATTAATAAATCTGACCAGAAAAATCCTGCCTTTCTTCATGCAACAGATAGTTATGAGGAGGTAATGAAATTTGGGGAGCTATGTGAGATTATTGCTAAAAGACTACCTTAATTATTACAATATACCCCAAAGGAAATATATAAATAAAGCCGAAGAGTTACCTTCGGCTTTATAGAGATAAAAATTAAAGTTCTACAATCGGAAGAGTTTGGAGATTTTCTGCCAAATATTAGGCTTAGGGATTTCTTGAACAACAGATTCTTCTTTTGGAATTTCCGGCATTTCAAAATACTCCGTCTTACGTTCTAAGTCATTTTCTCTACCTAGACGGATTTCCTTTTCTGTCCAATGACCAGCAAACTCAATCTTATTGTTCCTTATCCAATAATGGGACTGACATTCAAAATTCCAATTGCCTATAGACGGATAAAGCGTAATTGTTTTACCGTTAAAAGTCAGTTTCCAATCTGTCGGAGATAACGGGGTCACCACTTCATTACCACAGCCACATACACATTTATGTATTGCAGTGCAGTATTCGATTGAGATGTACAAAATACCCTCCTCAACCTTCTCAGGAATGAATTCAACGAACTTATGCTGTAACGACATCTTCATTAAAAATTTTAGATGTACTAATAGCATATGAGCTATGATGCTCATTCTCCAAATCCACATAAATTCCTGATACTTTCTTCCATTTCAGAATAGCGAAAATAGCATTCAATGCGTTCAATTCGGCAATCTGAATATTGGAAGTATATTCATTGTTATCAGAGTCTTCCGAGAAAATACGGAGAGGTAGATGGTCATTTTTCTCACGGGTAGCAGAAGTCACTCTTACAGCACCAGTGAGTTTATCATCAACAACGTTAACCCCTAAACCGACATCGGAAAAAGCTACGCCAACACTTACCAAATAATCGGTTATTATTTTCCTTGCGGCATTCCGATCAACACATACAAATACATAATCCATTTTATCCAACTCTTGTAAATTCTCTTTCTTTACATAATAGTCATGAATATGAATATACTTGTGCATGTTTGAATATAACTTTTTGTAATAGGCTGTCTTCCTCGGATTCTCGTTCAGATCATTCATTGACGCTGCACCGGGAGAACGGAAGGCGTTATGTTGGTCAAAGCTATCTCCATCGTAAAGGTGGATTTCTTTTACCGGAGTTTTAGCGATCATATCCAAGATATAAGCCCCGGTACCGCCCAATCCAATGATTGCTATTTTCTGTTTTTCCAACTTCGAATTAATCGCTTCGATATTAGCACGACTCGAATTGGTATCAATGTATTGAAATACTGTTTCATTGCTATTATCCGCTATCACTTTAAAAGTCTTTTCAGTAATCGAAGAGTCCAGAAATTTTGCAGGTGCAGAAATAATATCCGCATATCTCTTGACCTTTTCATAATAATTTGGATATCCGGCAGCAGGCTTATTTGAAAAAGATCTGTTTACTGTAATCTGATGGTTCAACACAGAAGTAGTATTAATATGCTGGATTGCTGTAATAACTGTACCATCAATTTCACAAGGATTATCCCCCATAAAATGTATAACATGATTATCCGGTACCCCTGTTCGGTCATTACTACTTAACGTAAGGGTGCTTACCAATGCTCCATATTGGATTTGCTTGTTTTGATCGACAAAGGGTATATGGTGGATAAGTAAATATCCACCACGTACCTCGATCTCATAACCTTCGTCTCTTAGACGTTTAAGGTCGGGACTATGATTTATCAGTTGCTGTGACATCGAAGATCATTTTATTTTTGACACGAACAATTGAACCTTTAACCATAGTGCCTTCCCGTTTTGGTTCCCAACCTCTACTATAAGTCACCGTATAACCTTTGTTTGGGTTATTATCGTATGATCCAAAAGCCAACGCAACCAACTGTTCAAAAGAGATATTTGCTTCTTTCCAAATATGAGGACGAGCATTCACAATGATCGTTAACTCAGTTGGTCTTGGCTTAGAGAAAAACTTCTCTTTACCTGGACGAGCTAAATCAACGACTTCATCATCTAATATTTGATCGTCTTGCCAACCTTCCTTGATGTCAAGAAAGATATCATCTTCAGCAGATATATTACCCAGTCCTCTGATTTGGGAGCCTCTGATATATTGTTTATACCAAGTAAATGACTTTCCATTAATGGAGAATTGAAGTTTTTTCTTTACAAAGAAATACTCAGTTTCAGGTCTAGCCAAGTTAACTTGTTTTTCATTTTCAATAAGCTCATCCTGATAAGGTTTGCTAATTGACAAAAACAACTCGGTATCTAAAGGTATCCCTGCAAGCTGTTTTAATTCAGCTCCTGTTTTGAACTGATCATAAGTTTCATATTCTTTGCCCTCTATTACAAATTTTAGGGGCTTTTTTGGATTATGGGAATGTGATTCCCCTTGATGTATTTTTGAATTCATCTTAAAATTTATTTGATATTAATTAACATTTAATTGCTTATTGCCTATCATTTCAGCAATAAATAGGGTTTTCCCTATAGTCGTTATTGATTTAGATGCAATTGAAATTTTATATTATTAATACCAAGCCCAACAACTTAACTTCTATAAGCTGAAGGTTTAAAATCACAAAAAGCTTGTATATTTCAATTAAAGGAGGTAGTTTTGAGGTACGAAAACATTACTACCAAAGGCCTTGCAAGGGCTTTTGCTTCCTTTAAAGGAATTTGAAGCCAGGTGATTTAAGCTTGGCTTTTTATTTTTTTTAATCTTTTCTTTTTCATTAAAACTTAGTGTCTTTAATTGATTTTGGATCATTTCCGGGCTTAACAGTATCGCTATCTCTAATAGGCCCACCATTTGGCCTGTGAATCCGAACTTCACCACCACCGTTATTTGATGAAAACTGTTTTGCAAGTTGTTCCGCTTGCTTCTGAGTATTCGTAATAGCTGATGCCCTTTTACCACCCTCTTTTTGGACATTCCAACCGTCTTGCCCTTTCTTTTGTGTTACATGATAATTTGCCATAATTATATATTTTTTTATTCTTAAATTAAACTCTTGGTACAATTCGAGCTGCAGTTTTGATATCAACCGCTTGGACTCCAAGTGACTGTAGCATTTGTCGCATGTCATTAAATACTGGTTTCTCACTATTAGGATCTGAAATTGTTAGTATTGCTGTAAATGGTACACCCGCAGCTGGTATAGTTACACCATCTCTTGACAAGTACTCTACATCTAGTTTCCATTCTGTCGATGGTCCAACTCCTCGGGGGAAAGTTTTTTCATAAACTTTTACTGGGCTCCATTTGAAAGAATGTTCAATCTGATCTTTCTCGTATAAACTTCCGTCACCATCCTCTGGCGTATAAATCGCATTCAATCTTCCTTTATAGTTACCGTTATTTTGTAACTGTCTTAAAGCTGCGTCGATATTTATTCTAACAAACTCAGATCCAAATCTGTAATCAAACCTTGGAGTACTTACAATGGTGAGTTTTGCGTGCCCAAAGCATTTACCATCCCTTACTAAACTTGAAGGCCATGAAAATTTAAAACTCATTTTATGTCCACTTATAGCTCGATTTGCAAATACTAATGTTATTGCAGATGAATTTCCGTTCAAAATATCTTCAGAACCATCAGGCATACCAAATCCAACCAAGTGCTTGGAGACATTTCTCAAATTTTTGTCGTTGAGAGACTCTGGCAATACAGCATGATGGATTCCGAGAGCGATTAGTGTTTCCCTTGAAACTATGCCTTCAATCGAATGATCAAGACTTGCCAAAGTCTTTGCTACATTAGGAGCAGCGTAGCTAGTTCCGCAACCATCTACAATGTTACTCGTTGGATCTAAAGATAGAAGACCATGTCCTAAAGTTGGGTGACTAGTCCCGGAGCCTCCAATATGAGCAAAATCAGGTTTGAGCCCTACTCGTAGCCCTGGTCCTCGACAACTGTAACTGCTTAAAGCATAGGGAACAACACCTTCCAAATGTGGAGGATTTAAAGCTGAAACACTGATATTACGACAACTTTCAGCTGGCTTTTTAATAGCATCATTTCTTGAAGAAGCTAATATTTTTAATGCATCAAAATGATCGGAAGGCCATTCTTTTCTAATATCTCTAGGATGCGTATTACCCGCCGAAATAACAAAAACAACGTCGTTTTCTTCTGCAATTTTGTCCAAAATTTGTGCAGGAACGCTATAGCCTGTAGTTGATGCGTGCTCTTCTATATTCAGGCTGAAATTAAATATTCGAACTCCAGTTCTAGCTTTTAATTCCTGAACAGCAGTTTCAAGTTCATTAAAAAATTCTAGAGGTTTTGAATAGTACGAGCTATACCTATCAGCACGAGGTAATATATCAAGATCTATAATTTTACAACCGTCAATTTCCCTGCAAATAGCCTTTCCGTTTAATTGTTGACCAAATATTGCTAATCCAGCTATAAAGGTACCGTGATTTTCATCTTTGTCCGTGCTGCTAATTAATCCCCAACGATCTTCTATCCAGTCGCCATAAACATCTGAAACACCACCGTCTACAACGCATATTTTTGGATATGAGCCTTTGTGGTCAGGAGCAGGAACAGTAAAGTTTTCCCCTTTGACTTGAGACTTAACGGTTGAACTTTGTGTAATGATGGGAGGAAGAGTAACTTTTTTTACCAATGGATGATTTCCTAAATATTCTAATAATTGGTTATGTCTCTCCAAGTTTAGGTCAATATCTTTTTTCTCACCTGATTTGCCTGCTGTTGATGATGAGTAAAGCTGTATTACGGGAGGTAAGTCGGTTTTCTCTAATTTAATACCAAACACAACAGATGAACCCTGACCGGTGGTAATTCTTGATATAAATAAGCCTGTACCTAAAATGGTTAACCCGTCAAAAAAGCTATTAAACAAATCGAATTTGTATTTACTTAGTAAATCCCAATCTTGTCTCGCCGGAGGAGCTTCAAACAATTCTACCATATACGAACCGCCAGTTTGGGAATTAGATAGCCATTTTACGGCTTCTTTAACAGAAAAATTTATTTTATCACTTGCAGTGTATGGGCTAATTTCTTCAATCGCACCAATTTCACTTCTTAATCTTGAAGGATTAGGTTCGTTTTTTCCATTCTTTTCTTTATATCTTGTTTCGGATTCAGCCTGTCCAACTTTAGTATTTATTTTATCAATACTTTCTGGTGTCAGTTCGACAAATAATTCTCCCAAATCCCCAGCTCCAATTATAGGAGCAACATCCCTTTTAAAAATTTGTGAAGTTGGGCGATGGCTTTTTGCTAATGCAGTTTGCTTTATGGTAACTTTCGCGTAAGAAACCTTAGCAAAACTATTTACCAATTGCATACTCTTTATCTCACTAAGCTGATTTTGAATGTTATCTCGATGCTCGATAAATTCAGTATCATTTCCGGCAAAAAAGTCTTTAGAACCACCGCCACCATTATTTTCTAATGCCTCAATAAAAGCATCACTATTTAATACTATTTGAACAGGACTATTTGCCATAATTTATATTTTTTCAGAATCTTTAAATTTCGATAGTTGCTTACTTAATGTTGATGGAGTCATTCCGAACAATGATGCTAGGTCTTTCTGTTTAAAAGAGTAAATCTTATCGTTTAATAGCATGTTGATAAAATCTTCATCACTGTGAACCATAACATTTCTCTTTTTTGTGTCTACCCTTCCAGAGTTAAGTACAGCAAATTGCTTCATCACTTCTACTATATTACTTTTCTTTTCTAAGACAAAAGCTCTTTTTAACCATTTTGAAAGCATTTCCGCATCAGCACCTGATGAACCATCCAAGCACCACGCTAAAAATTTAATCTCACTTTCGTTAAATTCCAAAGGCGTAATAAAATTTTTAAGTAATTGAATCATTACCTCTGGGGAAGGTTTAGGAATTTCAACCTGTATATCAAACCTTCTCCAAATAGCGGGATCAAGAAGACTTTCATGGTTGGTTACACCAATGGTAAAACCTTTTTCATGGCGTGAATCCAAGCTTTGCAACAACGTATTGACAACTCTTTTTACTTCACCAACCTCTTGTGGATCGTTACGGAGTTTAGCAATTGCATCAAACTCATCGAGAAGTAAGATGCATTTATACCTATTTGCAAAAGTGAATAGATTGCCAATATTTCGAGATGTAGTCCCTAAATATGAAGACATAAGCCCTTCCAACCTTGCCAGTACTACAGGTAACCCAATTTGTTTTGCAATCCATTTTGCTAAATGCGTTTTACCAGTTCCTGGTGCACCATAAATTAAGCACGAGCTAGCAGGAGTAGCATTAATTTCTAAAAGCTGATCGAATTTACTCCATTCATTTACAATTGATTGAATAGCAAGTTGAATATTTCCATCAAACATTGGGGCTTTTTTTGGTAGATCATCAGGAAAAAAGATTTCTGCTAATGGCGTTGATGTCTCCTTATCAACAGGAATCGATGTCTTAGGAGTTAGTTCTTCACCTTTTAAAACAACGAAAGATCTTTGAATTTTACTTGGAGACATGTCAAGAGATGATTCAGAAGCAGTCAATAAAGCCTCCAATGACTTAGCCTCTTTAGCAAACCCATCTTTTTCTAGACTTTCTTTTAATCTTCTAATTTGATGCATGACAGCTTCATTCGGCATTGCCAATGCGGACCTGCTTAAAGCTTGTACTATACTGAAATATTTGAGCATTTGCTTATTTGTTTCTTAATTTATATATGCAAATATAGTAATAAATTTCCAAAACAAGATTTTAATTTCCTTTTTTTAATATAAATTTCCAAAAATAGATTTTAATTTCCTTTTTTTTCTTTAAAAACAAGTTTAATGATATGGAAATGAGGGGGTTTAAGGAATATTAATAAATGGAGAGCATTTCAAATTGAAAAAGGAAGTTTGTTAAACAAACTCCCCAATGTCAAAATCACTCAAATCATTTTTCCGCAAAGTGGAAGAACCAGTATTTGCTTCACTAGAAAGTGTACTATCCAAAAGTTCGGCAATTTTTCGGGAAGCACCCTCAATAGAATTTTCTAGTAGGCTGAATAATTCTGTTCCTTGCATTTTCTGAACTATAGCTATCGCTGTTTCCTTTTGAGCCTGTTCCAAATTTTCTTTTTGGAGCAAAGCCCCTACGGAGCTTAGTTCTTCAAAGGTAACCCCTTGAGCAAAACCATTATCGCCACCAGATGTTCCGTACCTGTTCCATTCTTCTTCCTCTTCTTCAAAATCAGGTATATTACTGAAAGCTTCATCCAGCTCTTCCTGCGGAATTTGAACGTTGACGGTTTCATTGTCATCGTATTCAATGTCTAAATTATCAGGCAACGCTTCTTCTTCCGTTATTTGGCTTTCATTGGCTGTGTCTGGCACCGAATGGCTTTTTACTGGCTTGGGTTGCCCCATAATATCAGGTAGGTTTGCATTGACTTTTTCTTGCACAGGTTTCTTTTGCTCAGATCTTTTCTTAATGACAATCTTGTCCTGCAAAAGCAGGGCAATGACTATAAGCAGGCAAATCACAATTATTGTTTCCATAGCTATATAATGGGTTTAAAGCGTTCGTTAAAATATTCTGTAATATCGTCACCAAACTCCTTAAAATGATGTTCAAGAATATTGTCGATGTACGAGTACAAAGTGGTCTTTTCTTCTCTTGTCAATTGTACAATACGTAGCAGTCTTTCGTGATATTCTGGACGGATATAAACTACCTTTCCGCTTCGACCGGACGGAAAACGATTGACCAGAAATGTCTCTTCATAATCCACTTTTTTTGTCGAACTGCTTCGTGTTTTTTCTCTTGGTTTTATTTCTTTTTGTATTTCCTGTTTTTGATGCGTTTCGGGTATGGTAGAAGTTTGATTTCCACTCATAATATTCATTATCATTTCTTCATCAACATCAGGTTTTTCAAAGTCTTTTCTTCTTTTATCTGAGGACATACTAAACGATTTTATAGGTTGATAATTTTTAAAAACTCTTCCACAAATAGATCCAATCGGGTTGTTTTCATTAGCAGGGGTTCCGCAGGCAGCAGACTGGAACGGAATACACTGTTTGGTGTGTCGTCTGTTTCTTTTCTAAAGCGTTTACTGTCCATTATCCGTGAACTCATTACAGATAAATCAAGCTCATTAATAATACTTTGGTATGCTTCGTATATTCCTGTCTTTTCCCGACCGTCCACTTGGTTCCAGAACAGCCACATTTTTTGTTCCTTATTCCGTTCATCGGTTTCAGGCAGTCCGATAAATGCCTTGGTAAAGCTCAACGTACTTTCCATAACCAAACGGTCGGCAGTGATTGGAGAAAAAATAAAATCCATTGTCCTTAATGTAGTAAGTACTCCTTTTGTATTGGCTGTGCCCGGAAGGTCGAAAAAGATGATATCAGGCTCTATTGAGGATTGTTCTACATATTCCAGTGCTTTAGACAATGCGACTTCCGCTTTGCAACTGATAATTGGATATGCTTTTTTATTAATACTTTGATACAGTTTCATTGCCGCCCTTTTATGGTAATCGTTTTGCATAATCGTTTTCAAATCCCGTTCTCTCATATTGGCTAAGCTGTGTTGTGGAAAGTCGCAGTCCATTACCAGCACATTAAATCCCAAGCGGTAATGTAAAGCACTGGCGAGAAGTGCTGTCATCGTTGATTTTCCAACACCACCTTTAGGTGTTGAAAAGCTAATTTTTAAAGTTTCTTTTCCTGTTTCCATGTCTTAAAATTTTATTGTTATACACTTTATTTACTTGTTTCTCATTTTTGAATACTCCCTCATTTCTGTATTTCTCCCTTGTTTGTCGGAAACTTTTCTGTACAGCTTTATGCTTTCTTTTTAGTAGGGTAAATAGTGTGTTTGGGTAGTTTGTAAACTTTATAAAAGGTAAAATGCTTTACCGCTTTTATGCTTTTACATTTTTATACTTTTAAAACCTTATGCTTTTATTGCAAATTGTCTTTATGCAAACCCAATTTCTTTCATTCCCTGTTTCTTTTTTTTACTACCTGTATTAAAACTGTAGGGCAAATAAAGCGAATGATTTATCCGCTTTTTGTTGTGTGGCAGTGTTTGGCATCCAAAGGCATTGTTTGGCTGGGTGTTATATTGCAACACTCTTTATAGCAAGATTTTACTTTGTAAAATGAATTTTAACAACAGATTTATGCAAAGCCTTTTAGACAAATCGGAAGTAACAGTGAACAGCATCGGGCTGTTTTTCCCTGTTACAATTAATCCGTCCCGCAGGGCGGATTTTTGTGTTCGAAAGAACACGGCAAGTTGTGTTTTGAGCATCTCGAAACGATTTCCGATGCTCAAAACAACTTGCCCTTGCAGGGGGCTAAAAAACACCTTCCGAAGTCAGGGTTTTGTATAAGATTAAAATGGATTAGTGATGGAAGACAATAACAAAAAGCAAATAAGAAAAACAGGTCGAAGACCTAAAAAAGATCCTGCTAAAAACAGATACACGATCTCCTTCAATGAAGAAGAACATGCTCGTTTTTTGGCTCTTTTTGACCAATCTGGTATGCAGGTGAAGGCACATTTTATCACCTCCTGTATCTTTGAAAAGACCGTAAAAACAATTCAAATTGATAAAGGAACAGTTGATTTCTATATGCGACTGACTTCTTTTCACAGTCAATTCCGCTCTGTAGGAGTCAATTACAACCAAATTGTAAAGCTGTTATACAAGAATTTTTCTGAGAAAAAGGCTGCTGCTTTCCTCTACAAACTGGAAAAACAGACCTTAGAAATGGTCATTTTATGCCAAAAGATTATAAAAATCACTGAAGAATTTGAAGAAAAGCACCTAAAAAAGCAGTCTTAAAATGATAGCAAAAATTGGAAGAAGCGCAAATTTATACGGAGCACTGGCTTACAATCAGCTTAAAGTAGAGCATGAAAACGGGCGAATTTTGCTTGCCAATAAGATGATTGAAACCGCAAGCGGTCATTATTCCGTGGCACAATTAGCCCAGTCTTTTGCCCCTTACCTGATAGCCAACCGCAATACCGAAAAACATACGTTGCATATTTCGCTCAATCCTGACCCGAATGATAAGGTAAGCGATGACAAGTTTAGGGAAATGGCAGAACAGTATATGCGGGAAATGGGTTATGGCGAACAGCCTTTTGTCGTATTCAAACATACCGATATTGACCGCAGCCATATACACATTGTATCGGTTTGCGTGGACGAGCAAGGCAAAAAGATTTCGGACAAGTTCGAGAAAATGCGGTCTATGAATGTATGCCGTGAACTGGAAAGAAAGTACGGGTTGATACCTGCGACTGATAAAGAACGTAACCAGACTGATAAGGTTTTCCGCCCCGTCAATTATCGGGCTGGCGATGTGAAAAGCCAAATCGCTTCGGTGGTACGCCACCTGCCCAACTACTACCAATACCAAACTTTGGGAGAATACAACGCCCTGCTTTCCCTGTTCAATATTACCGCCGAGAAAATCGAGGGCGAATTACACGGCAAGCCACAGCAGGGTTTATTGTACATCCCATTAAATGAAAAAGGCGACAGAGCCGGGCATCCGTTCAAGGCTTCGCTTTTCGGAAAGAGCGCAGGGCTTCCGGCTTTGGAATTGCATTTTGCGAAATGCAAAACAGATTTGAAAGACAACCCCATCAAGCAGACCCTAAAATCTGCCGTGACCATTGCCCTGAAAACCACGAGTGATGAACAGGCATTTAAAAAGCAGTTAGCGGAACAGGGCATTAACGTAGTAGTGCGCCGGAATGATACAGGGCGTATTTATGGGATAACTTTTATAGACCATAATTCCAAAGCAGTTTGGAACGGTTCACGTTTAGCAACAGAACTTTCTGCCAATACCTTTAATGATTATTGGAACAATAACATCAAACCGGATATTAAAGAACCTGCCGTTTTACAACCCAAACTATCCACATCAAATGATGCGGATCTTCCTGCGGAAGAACCTCACCATTTGTTCGACTTCTTACATACTGAAAAACACGAAGACGGTTTGATTGAAGCATTGGGCGGCTTACTGCCCGAAGCCCAGGGCGAAGATTACGAAGAACAGGACTTTGCCAATAAGATGAAGAAGAAACGTAAACGCCGAAGAAACCAATAATATTCCGTGAGCCTTACAGAAAAACAAAATGAGCCTTGCAGAAAAGCAAGACAGGCACAAAATTTCTAAATTTGTACAGGAATAATATCAGCAGGTTATGAATGTAGAGCAAGAAGATAAATACGACACATTAAGCTATTCGGGAATTTTCCTTTCGTGCTTTGCCGAATATGGCGCACACTGTGTACACTCCAAACCCGAACACGTTTTGGTGTATATCTATTCGGGAGAACAGGTTATTGTTGACAGAAATAAAAAGACCATTATAAAGGCGGGAGAATGCGCATTCATCAGGAGAGATAACCGTTTGCAAATGTTCAAAAACAGTAAGGGCGCAGATTTCTACAAAGGTATTTCGCTGACATTCCAACGGAATGTTTTGCGAGAGTTTTACAGCAAGATGAATAAAGCAGAGATACCCAAAGATGTGCCTATATCAGACAAAAAAGTTTTCAAGCTAAAGCCAAGCCCTGCAATTGAAAGTCTGTTCCAATCACTTAACCCGTATTTTGACAGCAACGTAAAGCCAACAGAGGGCGTAATACATCTAAAACTACTGGAGGGCATTTACGCTTTGCTCAACAATTCGGAACTATTTTACCCGATACTTTTCGACTTTGCAGAACCGTGGAAAATTGACCTTTTAGAGTTTCTGAATGAAAACTATATGCAGGAACTTTCAATGGAACAAATCGCAGCTTTTACAGGTCGGAGTTTAGCAACATTCAAAAGGGATTTTAAAAAGGTAAGCAGCCTTACACCGCAAAAATGGCTAATCAATAAACGTCTGGAAATGGCTTACATCAAACTCAAAGAAGAAAAGAAAAAAGCGCAGGAAGTTTATACAGAAGTTGGCTTTAAAAACCTATCACACTTTTCTACCGCATTTAAAAAGCAATACGGCATACCACCGACAGAGATATAAATTGAGCCTTACAGAAAAGTAATTTGAGCCTTACAGCAAAACCGTTGTAAGGCTTTGTTTTTACCTTTGTATCATAAAATATTAGGCAATGGAAACAGAAACGACAGATATATTTGAACGGTTACGCAATGGGGAAAACGTACCATTCAGCGACCCTCAATATTCCAAAATAGGACAAGCCTGTTACGATACAAAGAAATTGCTGCTCCGGTTGAACAGCACAGCCGAGCCGAATGAAGTGAGAAGTTTATTGAGCCAAATTACAGGAAGCGGGATTGACGAAACCACAACCGTATTTACACCGCTACACATCAACTACGGTCGGCATACCAAAATAGGTAAAAACGTATTCATCAACTTCGATTGCGTGCTACTCGATTTGGGCGGTATCACTATTGAAGACAATGTACTGATAGCACCAAAGGTCAGCCTGCTGTCAGAGGGACATCCCATAATACCCGGAACAAGAGCAACACTCACCACAGGGCATATCCACATCAAAAAGAACGCTTGGATTGGTGCAGGTGCTACCATTATGCAAGGCGTAACTATTGGCGAAAATGCTATAGTAGCCGCAGGTGCGGTCGTTTCAAAAGACGTCCCCGATAACACGGTTGTAGGAGGTATTCCTGCAAAAATTATTAAAGAAATAAAGTAATGAAAAGAGCAACAATAATTATAAGTGTAATTGCGATAATGTTTCTTATCGCTTGTAATAACAATAAAAACAAAGAAAATATGAACGAGCAAAATAACAATTCCCTTTATCCCAAAGGAGATAAATTATCTAACGAATGGTTTAGTGGAAACGCATTCTTAACACCATTGGTAGCAAAAGACAAGAATAATGAGTTCTCCGCAGGTAGCGTAACATTTGAAGCGGGTGCGAGAACAAACTGGCATACGCATCCTAAAGGACAGGTATTGCTTGTTATTGAGGGCAACGGGTTTTATCAGGAAAAAGGTAAATCGGCACAGCCTATCAAAAAAGGCGATGTTATCAATATCCCCGAAAATACAGAGCATTGGCACGGAGCAACAGCTACTACCAAAATGGTTCATATTGCCATTACAAATTACAAAGATGATGAGCAGGTAACTTGGCTGCAAGCTCTAACCGATGAAGAATTTACAGAAGCTAATCAGACAACCAATTAAAATTTAGAGTAAATGAAAAAGTTAATCATAATAATGGCAATTCCCCTGTTTGTACTGGGAGCCTGCCAACAAAATAAACAAAAAGAAGAAATGAAACAGACAGCGCAAAAAGACCATTATACATTTGAGTTGAGCGACAAGGTAACCCGCCAAAAAGTAACGTTTAAAAACCGTTATGGTATCACGCTATCAGGCGATTTATATACCCCGAAAAATCCCGGCAGCGAGCCTTTGTCGGCACTTGCCATTAGTGGACCATTCGGGGCTGTGAAAGAACAATCATCGGGATTGTACGCCAATCAAATGGCAGAACGTGGATTTATCGCATTGGCATTCGACCCGTCTTATACTGGAGAGAGTGGCGGCGAACCCCGTGCCGTTGCTTCGCCTGATATTAACACGGAAGATTTCAGCGCAGCAGTAGATTATCTTGGCATACAGAAAAACATTGACCGTAAGAAAATCGGCATCATCGGTATTTGTGGATTTGGTGGATTTGCCTTGAATGCTACTGCCATTGATAAACGTGTAAAAGCCGTTGCCGTTACCAGTATGTACGATATGACGAGGGTAATGTCTAAAGGTTACAATGATGCGGTAACCTTAGAGCAGCGCACAAAAACTTTAGAGCAGTTGGGCGAACAGCGTTGGAAAGATGCCGAAGCAGGAACATTCCACCCCGGAGCGATATTAAATCCCGAAAAGCTGAAAGGCGACGAACCGCAATTTGTAAAAGAATATCACGATTATTACCGTACACCACGAGGCTATCACGAACGTTCCCTTAACTCAACAGGTGCGTGGAATGCTACCAATGCGTTATCATTTATGAATATGCCGATATTGACCTACATCAAAGAGATTTCGCCAAGACCGCTTTTAATCATTGCAGGAGAAAAAGCACACTCCCGTTATTTCAGTGAAGATGCTTTTAAAGCCGCAGCAGAACCAAAGGAACTAATGATTATCCCGAATGCCGTACACGTAGATTTATATGACAAAGTTGATATTATTCCTTTCGCCAAGCTGGAAACATTCTTTAAAGATAATTTGAAATAAAAACGGCGGTTATGAAACATTCTTTTTTAATGGTTGTGGCTTTTATGACAATGATGGTATGCAGTGCTTCGTCCTGCGATAAGAATGATGATAATAGCAACACAAATAATACTCCTGAAAATACCACCCCTATGGCAAATGGTAAAATCAAAATAAAGTTAGGTTCACAACACTTTACAGCTACGTTATTGGACAACAATTCAGCAAAGGCATTTAAAGAAATGCTCCCTTTAACCATCAATATGGTTGAGCTAAACAATAACGAGAAATACTATGACTTGCCGAACGGCCTGCCGACCAATTCTTCCAATCCCGGAACCATTAAAAACGGGGATTTAATGTTGTACGGTTCAAAAACACTGGTACTGTTTTACAAGACCTTTTCAACATCGTACAGCTATACGAAATTAGGTGCGGTGGATGATATAACAGGTTTGGTATCGGCATTGGGTTCAGGAAATGTAACCGTTACTTTTGAGAAAGAGTAAGGACAAAATCAATTTTACAATAAGGTTGAAAAGGTAGCGATTTGCTACCTTTTTCATTTTATACTAATCAGCCAAATACTGCCACACTACGCCACAGACTGCCACATTCTTATAGCCACTCCATAGAGCCTTTAAATTCACGCCCGAACATTAAAACATCAAAATAATGCAGGGAGAAGACGATTTAAGAGGTTTGGCCAAAATAATGGCTTTTATGCGGGCAGTGAGTATCATTTTGGTACTGATGCACCTGTATTGGTTCTGCTACGGTTTCTTTATAGAACGTGGCTGGACGTTAGAAATCATCAACAAGATTTTAGGCAATTTTCAGCGAACAGCAGGGCTGTTTTCGCATACCATTTATACCAAGCTGTTTGCTTTGGTATTGCTGGCGTTAAGCTGTTTGGGTTCTAAGGGCGTTAAGAACGAAAAGATAACCTGGTCTAAAATCTATGTGGCTTTAGCGATTGGCGTTATCCTGTTTTTCCTGAATTTCCCTTTATTAAAGCTGCCGCTAAATACTGCTACATTTCTTTATATCCTTACCACAGGCTTAGGCTATATCGCTTTAATGGTTGCAGGCGTTTGGATGAGCCGCCTGCTCCGTACCAACCTGATGGACGACGTATTTAATAATGAGAACGAGAGCTTCCAACAGGAAACCAAGCTGATGGAAAACGAATACTCCGTCAACCTACCCACCAAGTTTTACTACAAAGGAAAATGGAACAACGGTTGGATTAACATCGTCAATCCTTTCAGGGCATCTATCGTGTTAGGAACACCAGGCTCCGGAAAATCCTATGCCATCGTAAACAATTACATCAAGCAGCAGATTGAGAAAGGCTTTAGTATGTACATCTACGATTTCAAGTTCGACGACCTTTCGACTATTGCCTACAATCATTTGCTGAAGCATAGGGACAAGTACAAAATTCAGCCGAAGTTTTACGTGATAAATTTTGATGACCCACGCAAGAGCCACCGTTGCAATCCACTCAATCCCGACTTTATGACGGACATCAGCGATGCTTACGAAGCGGCTTATACCATAATGCTGAACCTTAATAGAAGCTGGATACAGAAGCAAGGGGATTTTTTCGTGGAAAGCCCAATTATCCTTTTGGCTGCCATTATATGGTATCTGAAAATCTATGAGGATGGCAAGTATTGCACTTTTCCGCACGCTATTGAACTACTGAATAAAAAGTATTCGGACGTGTTCACGATTTTAACCTCATACCCCGATTTGGAAAACTATCTTTCTCCATTTATGGATGCGTGGCAAGGCGGCGCACAAGACCAATTGCAGGGGCAAATCGCATCGGCAAAAATTCCATTATCAAGAATGATTAGCCCGCAGTTGTATTGGGTAATGACAGGCGACGATTTCACGCTTGACATTAATAACCCGCAAGAGCCGAAAATTTTGTGCGTAGGTAATAATCCTGACCGACAAAATATTTACTCGGCAGCATTAGGTTTGTACAATTCAAGGATTGTTAAGCTCATTAATAAAAAGGGACAGCTAAAGAGTTCCGTTATTATAGATGAGCTGCCTACGATTTATTTCAGGGGACTGGATAACCTTATCGCAACGGCGAGAAGCAACAAAGTTGCAGTTTGTTTGGGCTTCCAGGATTTTTCACAGTTAACGAGGGATTACGGCGATAAAGAAAGCAAGGTAATACAGAATACCGTAGGTAATATATTCAGTGGTCAGGTGGTTGGCGAAACTGCAAAAAGCCTTTCAGAACGTTTTGGTAAAGTATTGCAGAAACGGCAGAGTATGACGATTAACCGCAACGATAAATCTACTTCTATATCCACACAGTTAGACAGTCTTATTCCGGCTTCTAAAATAGCCACACTTACACAAGGAATGTTTGTTGGTTCGGTATCGGACAATTTTAATGAACGTATCGAGCAAAAAATTTTCCATGCTGAAATTGTAGTCGATAATGAAAAAGTAGCCTCAGAAACCAAAGCCTATCAAAAGATACCACAGATCTTATCATTTGTTGACGATCACGGCGAAGACCAAATGAAACAGGAAATTGAAGCAAATTACCGTCAGATAAAATCTGATATTTTAAATATCGTCCAAAACGAAATAGAGCGTATTCAGAATGATCCAGATTTACAGCATTTAATACAAAAAGACTAATAGTTATGAATGAGTATCAATTCATATTACGGTAAGCTGATGGGGACATGCCAGTTTTTTGTTTAAACAATCGCATAAAGTGCTGTGGATATTTAAAACCCAATTCATAAGCTACTTCTGTGATTGTTTTTTCTGGATTAAAAAGTTGTTCTTTGCTGATCTCAATGATTTTAGATTGAATGTATTCTTGAGCGGATGATCCCGTTTCTTTTTTGATGAGATCCCCAAAATAGTTGGGCGATAAATGCAGCTCTTCAGCAAAAGATTAAACAGACGGCAATCCTAATAATTGTGGTTTATCGGATGTAAAATAATTGTTGAGTAATCCTTCAAATTTTTCTACAATACTTTTATTGGCATTATCTCTACTAAAAAACTGACGATCATAAAATCGATTGCAATATTTCAGTAACAAATCGATTGCAGTTGTCAACAAATCCTTGGTATGCTTATCCGTACCTCGTTTTAGTTCAGACAAAATGTATTGGAAACTAGCATTAACAAGCCCTTTCTCATCTTCAGAAAGGTGTAATGCCTCGTTGCTATGGTAAGAAAAATAAGCATACTGATGAATTTCTTTCCCCAACGTGGTATTGCGTATCAAATCGGGATGAAAAATCAACACCCAACCTTTTGCTTCATCAGGAGTAATAGTGGGCGCTCCCTGTACCACTTGCTGTGGCGCTGTAAACAGCAAAGTCCCTTCTTGATAATCGTAATTTTTTCGTCCATATTTTATGGTGCCACATTCCACTTCCACAAAATAAATGGCATAAAAATCAGCAACCAATGGAGCCATAGGAAACTGTTCCACCTCTGCCATTTCAATGGCAGAAATGAGCGGATGCCATGTTTTGGCGCCCACCATTCTGTTGTAGTCGCTAATTGAATTGACTTTTAAAATCTTTTCCATCTTTTATTTAAATGCACATTACAAAGTTAGTCAATGAAATATTCCCAATCGCATAACTGAGTAATAATGGTAGTATAATCCGTAATTCATCTACCAAAAGAACCATGATTAATAAAGAATTTTGCCTGTATAAAATTAAGAATATGAATAACAAAATAATTTGCCACATGATTGGTACGGTGGACGGACGTTTACGCACGGAGCGCTATTCTCCTTTACATGGTGATGCGCCTGAGTATTTCTCAAACGATCTGTATCTTAAAAAGAATTTGGAACAAAATGCAGACGCTTGGATTGTAGGCCGTGTTTCTGTGCAGTAACTTGCCTATCCAAATACACTTGATTTTTCTAATGAACCTGCCACTCAAAATTTTGAAACTTTTGTAGCTGATAGAAAAACGAAGAAAGTGGTTGTCGTCTTCGATTCTAAAGGGATTACAGACTTTACTTCCAATACCATTTTGGAAGATGAGGTGATTTTGGTTTTAGGAAAAACGGTTTCCGATAAGTATCTGTCACTTTTAAAAGAGCGCAATATATCTTACCTTTTTGCAGGCGAAGATGGCTACGATTTGCATCAGGCGATTAAAATTTTGAATGAAGATTTCGGATTACACACCTTTACGTTGGTGGGTGGCGCAACCATTAATGGCGCATTTTTGAAAGCCGGATTAATAGATGAGTTGCTCTTACAATTATATCCAGGAATTGATGGACTTTCTGGAATTTCCCCCATTTTTGAATATAAAGGCGAGAAAGATGAACAACCAGCTCAGGGACAGTCTTTGGAACTGATTGATGTTCAAAAAGAAGATTTTGGCATCCTTTATTTGCGATACAAATTTCACAAAATTTAATAATAAAAAAGACTTCAATGATTAAATCGTTGAAGTCTTTTTTATTTAAACCAATCTAATTCAAACTCCTATATTCCAAAGGGCTCATGCCTGTTTTTTGTTTGAATAATCGAGTAAAATGTTGGGGATATTTAAAGCCTAGTTCGTAAGCAATTTCACTAATGGTTTTAGTTACGTCAAAAATCTTTTCTTTAGCTAGATCAATTATTTTTGTTTGAATATATTCCTGAGCAGAAACACCAGTTTCTCTTTTGATGAGATCACCAAAATAGTTCGGTGACAAATGCAATTCATCTGCAAAATACCCAACAGAAGGCAAGCCAATATCTTGAGGTTGATCGCTTGTATAATAACTGTTCAGTAAAGTTTCAAAGCGACTTAAAATACCTTTATTGATATGCTCTCTCGTGATGAACTGTCGATCATAAAATCGGATTGCATAATTAAGTAATAGTTGTAAATGTGAAATGACCAATGTCTTACTATGCTTGTCAATATTTTGTTGCAGTTCATTTTCAATTGTTTCAAACATATCCACCACCATCTTCCTTTCTTTTGTCGAAAGATGCAAAGCTTCGTTTGACGAATAAGAAAAAAAGCTATAATCGTTTATAATGGTACTTAAGGCTGTATTCCTCAAAAAATCAGGGTGAAAAAGAAGTAGTTTACCTTTAGGCTTAATACCTGGTAGATAATTCTCTACACTTAGCACTTGCCCTGGTGCTACAAAAACCAAACTTTCCTCCTGATAATCGTATGTTTGTTTTCCATAACGCAAATCACCACATTTAGTTTCTTTGAGAAAAATGCAATAAAAACCGAAATTATAAGCTCCTGGTTCTAATAGTCCCAAATTATCATAATCCAGTACATTTATCATTGGATGCAGGGTCTCTGCACCTCTCAATGCGCTGTACTCACCAACGCTATTTATTTTCTTTATTTCCATTGTCAGAAATTTTACACTACAAAATTACTCAATAAATAATCAGTTTCGCTATCCACGCTTTCGAATCTGTAATTATGGTAAGAGATGCGGTAATCTGTATAAGTCTTTAGAGGTTAGTTAAACCTTTAATCACCAAAATCTCTCAAAATTGATTTTGGTTGGTGATTGAGTTTGTCATTAGAAAGTGAGTTAATTGATTCTTCAATATCGATCAAATCATTTTTTTAACCGATGGAATGTTGATTCCATTTCGCTTTAGTGATTTCATACACGAAATTCAACTTAGGGTTTTCACCAAAATAGGTTACTTCTTGTTCGGCAATTTTCTCCGCTCCAATTCGTTCAATAGCAATTTGCGAACGCGTATTTTCAGCACCGATATGAAAATTCACTTTGGAAACAAACTGAAAAATATAATCCAACATCAGTGCTTTTACCGAATTGTTAATGCCTTTGCCCCAATATTCAACAGCGTAAAATGTATAGCCAATAAATATGCTGTTTTCCTGTTCATTAAAATCATAGTAGCGTGTGCTTCCCATTATTTTCCCTGTGACTTTATCTACAATTTTAAAAGCACCTTCGCTATGTATGGCTCCCTCAAAGAAGGTTTTGAATATCTCTCTTTTCCAACGGTCTTTATTGGGATGCTGTTCCCATATTTTCGGGTTGGATGCTGCAGCATATAAATCTTCAAAATCCTTTTCCTGCAAAGGGTAAAGGATGGCTACTTCATTTTCTAACGTAGGTTGAATATTAAACTTCATATTTCTATAATTTTTTTAATGTAATCCGCGATGTCCCTTTCCGCCATATTTTCGCTTTTGGACAAATTTTCTGCAATTCGATGTTTTTCTGTTTCCGTTTTGTTCTGGCTCAATTTTTTTGGTCCTTGCAAATCGGTTATTTCTATTTCAAAGGCTACAATGCCTTTCATCATTCCTTTTTTGAATTTGTCATTAAGACTTTCCCATTGTTGTAAATAGTCTTCCTCATAGAAACGGATCATCTGCTCTAAAACCGCTGCTTTAACTCCTTCGTCTTCTAATATTTTTGCTTTACCGTAGGCATGAACTGCAATATAATCCCAAGTTGGTACGCTTTCCCACTTGTCATAATTTGTGGGTGATATCTAGGCATGTGGCTCTGAAAAAATCACCAAAGATATATTGTCTTCAATGTATTTATGCTGTTCATTAGCTTTGGCAAAATCGGAACTCAATACTAGTTTGTCTGAGTGGTTGTCTATAAAAAACGGCAGCTGAGTTGCAATGGGAAGATTGTCTTTAATCGTAACAATAGTAGCAAAGCTATAACGCTTCATAAAAGCAATCTTCTCTGCATTATCCTGAAACTGAAAATGACTGGGTATATACATATGCTGAATATATTTTACAATTTCTTTTTCATCATGATATCGGTTTGCTCATCATCTCCTAATTTGAAAATGTGTTTATCAAATTCCACAAATCCATTTTTTTCGTAAAAGCGAATAGCTTTTGGATTTTCTTCCCAAACGCCCAACCAAACATAGGCTACTTCCTTATTGTATGCTATATCGATAGCTTTGTCATATAATAACTGTCCAACTTTTTTACCATGATACTCCCCTAAAACATAAATCCTTTCTATTTCAAGGCTACTACTATCTTGTAATTCTGTTTGAGAACTCCCAAAATTTAATTTTAGATAACCAATGACTTTTTCCACTACAACAGCAAAATAAAACTCCGAATATTCATCATTCAATTCTTCGTATAGCTTTTCGATAGAAAAACCTTCCTCTAAATATGTTGACATATTTTCTTCGGTATTGCTTTTTGCAAAAGTTTCAAAAAATGTATTTCTGCCAATTTCTTGCAGTAAACCAATATCCTGAAGCATTACTTTTCTAATTACTATATTTTCCATTATTTCAATTTAAAGTGTCCATTCGTAGTTTAACCATTCTGTATTTTCATTTGCTCCCAGACGTTCATAAAATCTTTTGCCTCCTTCATTCCACGGTGCTACTGTCCATTTTATTTGTCCGCAATGATGTATTTCTGCCTGATGTTTTAATGCATGCATGAGTTGTTCTCCAATTTGCATACCTCTATAGTTTCCATCAACATACAACTCTTTCATATAAATGGCTGGTTTATTCTGTGCTGTGTAAGGAATAAAATAATAGACCAAAATACCCACTATGAGCCTATCTTCTTCTGCTACAAGGCAATGAAAATCAGGGGGACTTTTTATAAATCCACTTTCTTTTACAATTTCTGGCGTAATAGCAAATACATCAATATACTTTTCAAATACTGCTAATTCTTTCATCAACTCCCAAAGTCGTTCACTATCAGCTGCTACAGCTTTCCGAATTGTTATTGTGTTACTTTTCATATTACATCATTTTTCACTTGAATACACTAAAAGTAAAACTATATTGGATTATATTTGTAGTCCAATTTATACAAAATGGATAGTCCAATTTTAATACGTCTTTTTAGTGAACTTCTTATTAACCATACTTCTGAAAGAGCTGTTTATCTTCAACTAGCAGATGGAATTTTGGCTCTGATTAAAAGCAACAAATTACTTTCCGGACAAAAGTTGCCCAGTTCAAGGGACATTTCATCATTATTACAGATTAACAGAATTACAGTTTCGAAGGCTTTTGAAGAACTGCAAACACAAGGTTGGTTAGAAAGTTTTGTAGGACGAGGGACATTTGTTTCTTCTCATATACCTTTATCTGAACCAAAAACATTACAAAACGCAATTGCAAATGCACCCCAAAAAAAAGCTGGTTTTACTATTCATTCCAAACCTCATTTAAATATTCCTCTCACAGTAACCAATACTCCACTTCATTTAGACGATGGATTTCCTGATCCTAAATTAGCCCCCATAAAAGAATTGTATCGAGCCTATCGAAACCAATTATCGAGAGGTGGACTCTATACTAAATTTGGGAGTTATAGCTATCCCAATGGTTCTGAATTATACAGAGAAGCACTCTCTAACTATTTGAATGAAACAAGAGGATTGAAGACAACTGGAAAAAATATTCTTTCTGTAAGAGGGACACTCATGGGAATCAATCTTGTGTGTAACGGTTTGATTGATGCAGGCGATGTTATTGTTTCAGGAGTACCTGGTTGGAACAGAGCAGAAATGAATTTTATTCATGCTAAAGCCAAACATATCACTATACCGGTAGACGAAAACGGCTTGGTTGTGGATAAATTGAAAAAGATTTGTCAACAACGAAAAGTAAGAATGGTCTATGTAACTCCTCATCATCATTATCCTACAACAGTGTCGCTTCGTATAGACCGCAGATTGGAATTGTTACGATTGGCGAACGAATACGGCTTTATCATTTTTGAAGATGATTACGATTTTGATTTTCATTATAAACATCGTCCGTTGTTACCACTTGCAAGTGCAGATGAAAACGGTATGGTCATTTATTGCGGTTCATTCAGCAAAAGTTTTTCTCCTGCTTTCCGTATGGGCTATTTGGTTGTTGCAGAAAATGTAGCGGAGCACCTTTCCAATGTTCGTATTTTATTAGATAGACAAGGTGACCACATCTTGGACAACGCTATGGCTGATTTATTGAACGAAAATACCATACAACGTTATCTTAGAAAAGCTTTAGCCGTATATGAAGAAAGACGTGATATTTTTTGCAACTTACTTAATTCTGAGTTGAGTGGCAAGGTAAACTTTGCCATTCCTGAAGGCGGCATGACGGTTTGGACTGAATTTGATAAAGCTATCAACCTAGAAGTATTAGCACAAAAAGCTTATCAGAAAGGATTATATATATCCAATGGAAAAATACACCAATATACAAACTACAATACCAATAGCGTACGTTTGGGGTTTGCTTCTTCTTCTATAGATGATTTGGTAAAGAGCATTGATATTTTGAAGAAAATTATCTAATCGATTTTCTTAGTGTAAAATAGAACTTCACAATCCTGCTTTTTATATACCTTTTCTTTTAGCCTAAGCACATTTTAACTGTTCTTACACTCATCTACCGAAATGAACTTCCCATTCCTCCAATACTAATAATTTATCACTCCACTAACCACCCAAAATTCCCAAAGAGTGATTTTGGTATATCAATCCGTAATCCGTATAACAATGCTTTGCTTTTTGGTTGGGACATTTGCAGTATCAAAATTTAAAAAAAATGAAAACAAGAAAATTAGGAAGCTTAGAAGTTTCCGCAATTGGAATGGGTTGTATGAACCTAAGTTTTGGAACAGGTAAAGCAGCTAGTATAAATGATGGAATAAATGTAATTCGCAATGGCTACGAAAAAGGAATTAATTTCTTTGACACAGCAGAAGCTTATGGACCATTTACGAACGAAGAATTGGTAGGTGAAGCTTTAAAACCTTTCCGTAAAGATGTAATTATTGCCACTAAATTTGGGATGATCTCTGATAGTGGTGTCAATAGTCAACCAGCACATATCCGTAAAGTTGTTGAGGCTTCGTTGAAGAGATTACAAACAGATTATTTCGATTTGTTGTATCAACACCGTGTTGATCCTAATGTTCCTATAGAAGATGTGGCAGGAACTGTGCAGGATTTGATTAAAGAAGGTAAAGTAAAGCATTTTGGACTTTCGGAAGCAAATGCAGATACCATTAGAAAAGCACATGCGGTACAAGCGGTGACTGCTGTTCAAAATCAATATTCGGTTTGGACCAGAGAACCTGAAGAGTTGGTAATTCCTACTTGCGAAGAATTAGGAATTGGATTTGTGCCGTGGGGACCATTAGGAACAGGTTTCCTAACAGGTACTATTTCGCCTGATGACACTTTCGATGCTGCAACTGATCTAAGAGCAGTTTTTCCAAGATTTACTAAGGAAGCCATGAGCGCTAATATGCCATTGGTAACGATGTTGAAACAAATTGCAGAAAGAAAAGGCGTTTCTACTGTTCAGATTGCATTGGCTTGGTTATTGGCTCAAAAACCTTTTATCGTGCCTATTCCAGGAATGGATAAAATTGAATATATCGAGGATAATATTAAATCTGCAGATGTGAATATTACAGCAGAAGATCTTCAGGAAATTGAAGAAGGTTTATCAAAAATTTCTATTCAAGGAGAAAGATTGAATAAAGACCTATTAAATCTTTCCGAATAAGATCAACTGATAATATGTGGGTTATACGTTTGAAATTAGCGTATAGCTCACAATTGTTTCAAAAAAAATATAATCTCAATTCTACTTAAATAGAAAATGGAACTTATAGAAAGAATTAAAATATTAGAGGACAAACAAGCTATCCAAGAGCTGACCAATAGCTATTTGACAGCAGCAGACCAAATAGATCCAGAGGCAATGGCTACACATTTTACAGCCAATGGTAAGCTTACCTCAATAATGGCTTCTGGTACAATTACGCTTGAAAACAGACAAGGTATTGCAGAAGGTTTCCGTCAAATACTGGCTCCATTAACAACTGCCTATCACATGGCTGGTCAATTGCAAATAGAACTTAATGGAGATACTGCGACAGGCGTCTCATACTGTTTTGTAACATTGGTTGGTTCAGAAAATGACAACAAATACGTTCACAAAATCTGGGCTGTTTACGCTGATCAATATGTGTTAGAAAATGGGAAATGGCTCATTTCTGCAAGAACAGCCACGGTTTCTTGGGAAGAAAAAAATAACCTTAATTAAAACAAAAAAATGGAAACAAAAAGTATAAAAGCATACGGTACAACTGGGGCAAATGAACTATTACAGGAAATGACTATCCAAAGACGTGCATTATTGGCGCACGATGTGGAAATGGAAATTTTATTTTGTGGTATTTGTCATAGCGATTTACATCAGGCTCATAATGATTTTGGAGGATCAAAATATCCAATGGTTCCTGGTCATGAAATCATAGGAAGAATAACTGCCGTTGGAGAACATGTAACCAAATTCAAAATTGGCGATTTGGCGGGTATAGGTTGTATAATAGACAGCTGTCGCGAATGTGAGCATTGCGAAAATAGCCAAGAAATGTATTGTGCGGAAGAAACACTTTCATTTAACTCTCCTGACAAACATATTGGAGGAACGACACTTGGAGGCTATTCTGAAACTTATGTAGCAGACGAAAGATATGTGTTACATATCCCAGAAAATTTAGATTTAGCCTCAGCAGCTCCATTGCTTTGTGCAGGTATTACCGTTTACTCACCATTCAAACATTGGAATATTGGTGTAGGCAGCAAAGTAGGTGTTTTAGGTATTGGAGGATTGGGACATGTAGGTATTAAAATTGCAAAAGCAATGGGTGCCGAAGTAATTGTATATACCACATCCGAAGCTAAAGTTGCCGATGCAAAACGTTTAGGTGCTCACGATGCTGTACTAACAAAAGATGCAGATCAATTACAAAAATATGCAGGACAGTTGGATATGGTTTTAGATACTGTTTCAGCAATGCATGATGTAAATGTTTACCTCAATCAATTAAAACCAGAAGGTACTGTTGTGTTGGTAGGGTTACCTAATCAGCCATTACCAATCAATCCTTTCAATGTAGTACGTGGACGCAGAAGTTTTGCAGGGTCAAATATTGGTGGCATTAAAGAAACTCAAGAAATGTTAGACTTCTGTGGTGAGCACAATATCACTGCGGATATTGAACTTATCAATATTCAAGATATTAACACAGCATATGATCGTCTTTTGAAAGGCGATGTGCATTACCGCTTTGTCATCGACATGGCTTCTTTAAAAAATTAGTGAAGTAAAATCTAGGTAAGTAATGCTTGCCTAGATCTTTTTTTATAATAACAACAAAATAAAAAAATGGAAACTTTTAAAGTAAAAGCATATGGCACACAGGCTGCCGATAAAGATTTAGAATTAATGAACATCAATCGTCGTCAATTACTGGCGGAAGATGTAGAGATCGATATTTTGTATTGTGGGGTTTGTCATTCCGATTTACATACTGCAAGAAATGATTGGAAAGGCACAACCTATCCTGCAGTTCCAGGTCATGAAATCGTGGGAAAAGTAACTGCAATTGGAAGTAAAGTAACAAAGTTTAAAATAGGTGATTTAGCAGGTGTTGGTTGCATTGTTGATGGCTGTCCGCATTGTAAAGAAGAACAATACAGTGCAGATGGTTTTACTTCAACATACAATAGCCCAGATATTCATTTAGGTGGAACCACTTTTGGAGGCTATGCAGAGAAAGTAGTGGTAAAAGAAAGTTTTGTGCTTAAAGTTCCTGATAATTTAGAGCTTTCAGCTGTAGCTCCGCTATTATGTGCTGGAATTACTACTTGGTCTCCATTGCGTCATTGGAACGTGAAAGAAGGTGATCATGTTGCGGTTGTTGGCTTAGGTGGATTGGGACATATGGCTATTAAACTAGCCGTTGGACTAGGTGCAAAAGTGACTTTATTCTCTAGATCAACTGGAAAAGTTGATGATGCCAAACAACTTGGTGCAAGCGATGTAGTGATCTCTACAGATGAAGTACAAATGAACAAAGTAGCCAACACTTTTGATTTAATCATTGATACCGTTCCCTATAACCATGATGTCAATCCTTATGTTACCACGCTTAAAACAAGCGGAACTTTAGTTATGGTTGGATACTTAGGTGAACTCTATCCAACGTTGAACACAGCACCTTTGGTGATGGGACGAAAATCGGTAGCAGGTTCTGTGATTGGTGGTATTGCCGAAACTCAGGAAATGTTAGATTTCTGTGGGGAGCACAATATTGTTTCTGAAGTAGAAATGATCAATATGCAAGACATTAACGAAGCTTACGAAAGAATGTTGAAAAGCGATGTCAAATATCGTTTCGTGATCGATATGGCTTCTTTGAAAAACAGTTAAACTATTAATTTAAAAGAAAATTTAAAATGAAAATTGATTTAACCAATAAAGTTTCATTTGTAACAGGAGGCTCTAAAGGTATTGGAGCTGGAATTGTTGAAGTTCTTGCAGAATGTGGAGCCAACGTGGCATTTATAGCACGAAATCAAAAAGAAATTACACAATTCGAAGAAGAAATTAACAGTAAAGATGGAGGAAGAGCATTTGGTATTGTTGGTGACGTATCGAATGAAGAAGATGTAAAAAATGCGATAGAAAAAATTGTAGCAAAATTTGGCAAGTTGGATTATGCGGTGAACAATGCAGGTATAGATGGCGGCGAATATGCTCTTTTGCATGAAACAAAAACAGAACAATGGAATAAGGTATTGAGCGTAAATCTTGATGGTGTATTTTTTTCAATGAAATACGAAATTGCTCAGATGATGAAGCAAGGTGCGGGTTCGATTGTAAATATTGCATCTGTAGAAGGACACACCATTTTAAGTCAGAATTATGCATATACCTCATCAAAACACGCCCTACTGGGATTAGCAAAGGTAGCCGCTTCGGATTACGCAGATAAAGGTATTAGAATAAATACCGTTTCACCTGGATTAATTGATACACCACTTGCCGCAACCCAAGACAGCGTAAACGTTTATAGTCCAAAAATTCCAATGAAAAGAGCTGGAACTCCTAGAGAAATTGGGAATGCAGTAGCATTTCTACTTTCAGATTTATCTCCGTATACAACAGGTGCTGAAATCGTTGTAGATGGTGGTTTTTTACTAGTTGGAGTTTCATCTTCTAAATAATTAATTTAAAATTCAATAAAATGAAAACAATAACATTAAATAACGGTGTTGAAATGCCCATTTTAGGCTATGGAGTATACCAAATTCCAGATTACGACGAATGTAAAAAAAGTGTATTAACCGCACTGGAACTGGGTTATAGAAGTATCGATACTGCACAAGCCTACGGAAACGAAAAGGCAGTTGGTGATGCCATCAAAGAAAGCGGTATTGCTCGTGAAGATTTATTTATCACTACCAAATTGTGGATTTCGGATTATGGCTATGAAAAAGCGCAGAATGCTTTTAGCGATTCTATTGAAAAATTGCAATTAGATTATGTCGATTTGTATTTGCTGCACCAACCTTACAATGATGTGTACGGTTCGTGGAGAGCAATGGAAGAATTAAACAAGTCTGGGGAAGTTAAGGCTATCGGTGTAAGTAATTTTTATCCGGATCGTTTAGTAGATCTAATTGCTTATAATGAAATAGCTCCTGCTTTAAATCAAATAGAAACACATCCGTTTTTTCAACGCGATTTTGATAATAAAATCATGAAAGAATATGGTGTTGTACATGAAAGCTGGGCTCCATTTGCAGAAGGACAGCACAACTTTTTTGAAAACGAAGTGCTTGCTAAAATAGGTGAAAAATATGGCAAATCAGTGGCTCAGGTTACTTTAAGATGGATGATCCAAAGAGATATTGTAGTAATTCCAAAATCGGTAACACCAGCCAGAATGAAAGCCAATATTGATGTTTTTGATTTTGAATTATCAGCAGGAGATATGCTGATCATTCAAGGAATTAATAGGGATGAAACCAGCTTTTTTGATCATCGTGATGCCGACCGTGTACAGTGGTTTGCAAATTTAGTTAAATAACCCAAATAGAAATAGAAGCAAGTTCCTTTTGTGTCACTCAATAAGACTGAGCTTAGTCGAAGACAGCAAAAACCCCCATTGTTTTCTCAAAACGATGAGGGTTTTTCTTTTGCATAAAAATATAAAGCATTGATCTACCCGCATTTTTTTTTCTCGGTTCTTCCTCACAAAAAGAAGTAAATCATGTTCCTCAAGTGAATGGAAACACTCATAAACACTTTACACGATATAAAAAGTAAAAATGGTAAACAAAGCAGTAATCTGTATAAGCATCTACTAATCAACAATGTCGAATTTTGTGATATAAGTTGAAAATCAAATTTTATTCATTATAAGCAAAAATATCATGAAGTATTTAAGATCACTTTCGAAAAAGTACATAGCAATAATATCAACCATCTTATCGGTGCCTGTAATTATCCTTTTATTGTCTTGCACCAATATAAAATCTGAAAATAATAACACTATGAAACAGGAAAAAGATAGAACAACAGATACTACATTTCAACAAAAGAAAATAGGCGTAATTGGTGCTGGTTGGCTTGGTGGAACGGTAGGTTCTTTATGGGTGAAAGCAGGACATAAAGTAATGTTTTCTTCTCGTCATCCTGAAGAGCTAAAAGAAATGGCAGAAAAATTAGGTCCTAATGCTTCTGTTGGAACACCTAAGGAAGCAGCTGAGTTTGGAGATATCCTTTTGTTTGCTGTTCCTTACGACGCTATTCCACAATTGGGCATCGACTTGAAAGACCAAATCAAAGGAAAAATTGTTTTGGACGCTTGTAATGGTGGAAGCGGTGAATTAGGCAAAGAAGTAGAAAAATATGGCAATGGTCCAACGTCACAGAAATATTTAGCGGACACAAAACTTATTCGTGCTTTCAGCTCGCAAGATGCATCACAAATGGAAGCCAATTGGGGCAAAAAACAAAACAAATTAGCTATTCCTATTGCTGGAAATGATAAAGAAGCGGTAGCTATTGCGGAGCAATTGGTACGTGATGCTAACTGTGACCCTATTATCGTTGGTGATTTATCTACAGCGGTGAAGTTTCAAAGAGGTACACCTGGCTTTAGAGTTCACACTACTGCTCCGGAATTGCGTAAATTATTAGGATTACCAGCAGTCAAATAATTTTTTAAAAAGAACTTATTGATGTTTAAAAAACTTGTTGATATACGCAAAGAGGAAGTAAAAGCAGTAGCTTGGGGATGGCTCTATATTTTTTCCTTGTTTTTAGCTTATTACGTGTTGCGTCCAATTCGTGAAGAATTGGGCGTGGCTGGCGGTGTGGATAATTTGCCTTGGCTATTTACAGGAACTTTAGTTGCGATGCTATTGCTAAGCCCAATATATGGTTACATCGTAAAAAACTGGTCGAGAGAAAAAAGTACAGCCATCAGTTACCGATTTTTTATGGGGATATTGGCAATGTTTGCATTTTTATTAATGACAGCAAGTCCAGCTCAACACATTTGGATTGGTAGGGCTTTTTTCATCTTTGTTTCTGTTTTCAATTTGTTTGTGATTTCAGTTTTTTGGTCATTCATTGTTGATGTTTTTAATGACGAACAAGGGAAACGCTTATTTGGTTTTTTGGCAGCAGGTGCTACTTTAGGTGGTATTGCGGGTTCATCTCTTACATCTGCATTGGTGACTCTTATCGGGCAAAACTGGTTATTGGTCATTTCTATTCTCTTGTTAGAAGTAGCAGTATTGGCATCCAAAAAATTGTCAAGACATTCCTTTAATGATTTGAAAACAGAAACTCCCAAACAAGCCATAGGTGGTGGTATTCTTTCTGGATTAACACATACATTTCGTTCGCCTTATCTAATGATGATTGCTGCATTTATGCTGATCAATTCGATTACGCAAACCTTCTTATATTTTCAGCAGGCAAATATTGTAGAAGCCAATTTTCAAGACAGAGCCGAACGTACGATTTTCTTTGCCAATGTTGATTTATGGGTGAATGTTTTTACGCTCATTTTTCAGCTGTTCATCGTTGGTAAATTGATCAAGAAAGTAGGTATTACTTTTGTTTTATGTGCCTTACCAATAGTGAGTATTTTAGGATTTACTACTTTGGCAATTTACCCAACAGTAGCCACTTTGGTCGTTGCACAAATCTTACGACGAGTGGGCAATTTTGGTTTGTCTCGCCCCACAAGAGAACTACTTTTTATATCCACCCCAAGAGAAGATCGTTTCAAGGCCAAGAACTTTATTGATACTGTCGTTTATCGTGGTGGTGACCAAATTGGAAGCTGGACTTATGCTGGTTTATCAGCTTTGGGTATGGGGCTTACTGGTATTTCGATATTTGCTATTCCACTATCTGCTGTTTGGCTGGGTATAAGCGTTTGGTTAGGCAAAAAACAATCCATGTTGAAAGACAAATAAAAAAATTAGATCAAACAATAATTTAATTGCAGATGTAATGGAAAATAAAATGCAATATACAGGCATTGGTAAAATGTTTATTCCTACGTTGGCAGGATTAATGGCATTTACCTCTTTGTCGACCGATATTTATTTGCCTGCGATGCCTACAATTGAGCATGATTTACATGGAAACATCGAGTTAACTGTAACTGGATTTCTAGTTGGTTTTGCATTAGCACAAATAATTTGGGGACCTATTAGCGATAAATATGGAAGAAAACTTCCACTTCTAATTGGAATTGTCCTATTTATTATTGGCTCTGCAGGTTGCGCCCTTTCCAACACGATGTTTACTATGGTGTTTTGGCGTGTCATTCAGGCTTTAGGAGCGTGTACAGGACCTATGATTGCGAGAGCTATGGTACGTGATGTATATGACAAAACGGAAGCTGCAAGAAAACTTTCAGGGCTAATGATTTTAATGGCAATTGCACCCATTGTGGGGCCTTTGCTCGGTGGGCAAATTCTGAAATTCACCAGTTGGTATTACATATTTTGGCTTTTAACTGTCATTGGTTTATTCATGTTAATTCTTGTATTTTTTTTACCCGAAACTTTCAAACCTGAATACAGATCAGCGCAATCGATCAATGCCACTTTTTCCAATTATAGAAAGTTGCTTGCTAACAAAAAATTCATGAAATATACGCTTTGCCTCACATTTTTCTATATGGCTGCGTATGGTTTTATCGCTGGTTCACCATCTGTTTACATCAATTATTTTAAGGTACCATCGGAATCTTACGGTTGGCTATTTGCGGTAAACGTAGTGGGTCTTATTGGTTTTAGTTTCCTCAATAGAACATTAATAAAAAAATATAACCTAGATGCTATTCTAAAAGGTGCCACAATGGTCGCTATGCTATCTGGATTATCCCTTTTGACTATTATACTGCTAGGTTGGGGAAATTTGTACGCAGTGATGGCAGGTGTGTTTTTCTTTTTCTCTATGAACGGATTTATGGCTGCTTGCACCACAGCTACCGCTCTTGATGATGTGCCCGAAATGGCAGGTTCGGCTTCGGCGCTTTTAGGAAGTATGCAATATGGAAGTGGTATCATTTCTACTTTACTATTAACTTTTTTTGGAAATTCAACGCCACTCACAATGGCTTGGATTATAGCACTGTTTGCAACGCTTGCAGCAGTAACCATGAAGCCATGGAAATGGAGTTCTAAATAAAAATAAATTTAAAATATTCTTTATGAGTGATATAAATATAGACGGTAGTATAAACAGAAGATCATTTTTGCAACTTACTGCAATGGCTTCAGCTGCTTTGATGATGCCTTCATTTTTGATGGCAAAAAACAACAACAGCATTGCTTCACCATTAGGTTTTCGAATGCTTGGTGATTTAAAAGTATCCAATATTGCTTTGGGTTGTATGAGTATGAACAGTGGCAATTACAATCTTCCAAAAGATAAGGGCGAAATGATAAAATTGATCCAACAAGCTTATGATAGTGGTGTTACTTTTTTTGATACCGCTGAAGCTTATGGACCTTTTATTAATGAAGAATTAGTGGGTGATGCTTTAAAACACATTCGCAAAGATGTGGTAATCGCTACCAAATTTGGATTTGGAATAACACCGTCAGGACAACGTGGAGGTCCTTTAAATAGTAAGCCACAACACATTCGTGAGGTAGTGGAAGCTTCTTTAAAAAGACTAAAAACCGATTACATCGATTTACTATATCAACATCGTGTTGACCCAACGGTTCCTATAGAAGATGTTGCTGGAACGGTGAAAGATTTGATCAAAGAAGGAAAAGTTAAACATTTTGGTTTATCAGAACCAGGTTTGAAAACGATACGCAGAGCGCATGCTGTACAGCCTGTTGCAGCTATTCAAAACGAGTATTCACTACTAACGCCTGAAGCAGGCGAAAGTGTTTTTGATATTTGTGAAGAACTAGGAATTGGCTTAGTGGCTTGGAGTCCAATGGGAATTGGCTACCTCAGTGGTAAAATTGACGAGAACACTCAATTTTACGAAAAAGATTATCGAAATACCAATCCACAGTTTACCAAAGAAAATCGTATAGCCAACAAACCTTTGATTGAATTTTTAAAAAAATGGGCTATTCAAAAAAATAGTACTCCAGCACAAATTGCTTTGGCTTGGTTGTTAGCACAAAAGCCGTACATCGTACCCATACCTGGAACCACCAATTTTAATCATTTACAAGAAAATTTGGGAGCAGCTAACGTAACATTTACTAACGAAGAATTAAGTCAATTTAATTCGGAAAGAAATTCCATCTTCATTCATGGTGCTCGCTTACGAGATGGATTATTACAACTTTCTGGCGTAGAAGCACCTGAAAAAGTAAGCAGCAGTAAAACTGGTAATTAAATCCGTAATCTGTATAACAATAGCCTTGCAAATAATAAGGAACTTTGTATCATAAAATAATCAAGAAATGGAAAATAAAAAAGATATATTGGTTCTTACTGGTGCTGGTCAATTAGGAATGGCTATTGTAAGAAGAATGGCCTACGGTAAAAAAATATTTGTAGCCGATTGGAAATTAGAAAATGCCGAAGCAATTAGCAAAACGCTCGTTGAAGCAGGCTTTGATGCCGTTCCTTTTAAAGTGGATATTTCTGATAGAAAATCAGTGCTTGAATTAATTGAAGCTGCACAAAAAGAAGGTGAAATTTCGATGTTTGTGAATGCTGCAGGTTTATCGCCATCGCAATCTACTAAAGAACATATTTTGCAAGTAGACCTTTATGGAACTGCATTATTGTTGGAAGAATTTGGAAAAGTAATAAAAAAAGGAGGCTCTGGCGTTACTATTTCTAGTCAATCTGGCTACAGAATGCCCGCACTGACTGCTGATGAAGACCGACTTTTGGCAACTACGCCTGTAGAAGAACTATTGCAATTGGAAATGTTGCAATCTGATAATGTTAAAGACACCTTACACGCATATCAATTGTCAAAACGTTGCAATGGAAAACGTGTAATGGCTGAAGCTGTAAAATGGGGTGAACGTGGAGCGAGATTGAATTGTATTTCACCAGGTATCATTGTTACGCCGTTGGCTTTGGATGAATTTAATGGAATACGTGGTGATTTTTATAAAAATATGTTTGCTAAAAGTCCTGCTGGTCGTCCAGGAATGGCAGACGAAGTGGCAAATGTTGCTGAATTATTGATGTCTGAACGCGGTGCTTTCATTACTGGTTCCGATTTTTTAATTGATGGTGGTGCCACTGCTTCCTATTTCTATGGTCCATTAAACCCTGCAAACAACTAAAGTTATGGCTTCAAAAATCAATTTTCATTACCCTTATATCATCATCTTTTGTTGCGTTCTTATCATGGGTGTCATCATTGGATTGGTGATGAGTTGTGCAGGTATTTTTTATGCACCAGTTAGTACAGATTTAGGTGTTTCGAAAGGTGATTTTGGCTTGTACATGACTTTTGTTTATGGCTTTTCATTTTTCATGCTGTCTGTTGCAGGTAAACTAATAGATCGTTATAGTGCGCGATGGCTGTTAACGGGCGCTGCAGCTTTGGTTGGTATTGTATATTTAACCATGTCTCAATACCAAGAAGTGTGGCAATTTTATATAGCGGGCGGTGTTATCGGTATTTCATTATCATTTTTACTTTACTTAAGCTATCCCGTTTTAATCAATCGTTGGTTTAATGCAAGGGTTGGATTTTTTATAGGACTCTGTAGTGCTGCTTCAGGCATTGGAGGTGTATTGTTCAATCCATTGGGCGGCTATCTACTACAAACCTATGGATGGAGAAATACCTACCTTATTTTTGGTGGTATTATTTTGCTGATTGTTGTGCCTCTTTTAGGTTTGCTATTACGAGATAGACCTGCTGATATGGGTTTGAAACCCGTAGGAGAAAAAGTAACCTCTACTACTCTTTCAAATGAGGGAGTGTCTTATACAAAAGCCATTAAATCGCCTGTTTTTTACGCATTGTTGGTTTTTGCTTTTTTAATGATTGCCGTATCTACTTTGAATTTGCTACTGCCAACTTATGTTACTACTATTGGATTTTCCATTGAACAATCCGCATTTGTAGCTTCTGCGGTGATGATTGGGGTAACAATCGGAAAAATAGCTTTGGGATACATTAATGATAAAAATCCATTGATGGGGGTACTTCTCGCTTCATTATTAGGAATTATAGGATTTATATTCTTAGTAATGGGACAGTCTGAAATATACATTATTCTTATTGGTGCATTTTTATTTGGATGGGCTTATGCAGCAGTTACTGTACAAACCGCCTTGTTGGTACGTACTGTTTTTGGAACCAAAGATTATTCTAAAATATTTTCCAATATCTCCATTGCTTTAGCCTTAGGCGGTGCTGTAATGGCAGGACTTTGGGGTTATTTAGCCGATTTTATTAATTTCAAAATTATCTTTATTATCGGAATTGTATTGCTAGTTCTTTCAGGATGTATTGGCTATTATACACTGAAAGCAAAACATTTAAGTTTTAAAAAATGAGAAATTTACTTATTCTAATCGTTGCATTATTCAGCCTTTCGGCTTGTGCTCAAAATAAAAATAATACTTCTATGACAACAACAAACCAAGAAACCGAAGTCTTATCAGTGGTTCGCCAACTGGCAGATTTAATGATCAAACGCGACACTGCAAGCATGAATGTTATTCTGGATAAGGATTACAGCCTTACCCACATGACGGGTTATGTGCAGCCTAAAGCCGAATGGTTTGATGAAGTGATGAAAGAAAGCATGAAATATTATTCCGCAAAGGAAGTCAATCATACCATTAAAATTGATGGAAATAAAGCCACAGTTGTGGTACAAAATATGGTAGATGCTCGTATTTGGGGCAGTAGAAATAATTGGCGTTTACAACAAACTATACAATTGGAAAAACGCAATGGAAAGTGGATTATTCTGAAATCTGTTGCCACGACATTTTAATAATTCAAATATTAAAACAAAAAACGATCATGTATATAAAACTTAAAATATCCGTTTTACTGATGGCAATTTTAGTTGGTTTTTCAGGATGTGCCAGAACTCCTATAGAACAAGACGAAACCAGAGATTTGGATGGAAAAAAAGTGCTGATTGTTTATCTTACCCGAACACAAAATACCAAAGCAGTAGCCGAAATCATACAGCAACAAATTGGAGGCGATTTAGTGGCTTTAGAATTGGAAAATCCTTACCCTACCAATTATCAAGCCCATGTGGATCAAGTGGCGGAAGAAAATCGAACGAACTTTTTGCCAAAATTAAAAACCAAAATCGATAGCATCGAAAAATATGATGTGGTGTTTATTGGTTTTCCAACCTGGGGCATGCAATTACCACCACCTTTCAAAACATTTTTGACTGAATATGATTTAAATGGTAAAACCATCATTCCTTTCAATACCAATGCGGGTTATGGTGTGGGCAGCGGTTTTGAAACCATCAAACAATTAGCATCCAAAAGCAAGCTACTAAAAGGTTTGGTGCTGGAAGGTGGAAAAGAGCGGGATGGCATTTTATATGTGATGGAAGGCGAAAAATTAAAAACGGTAAAATCTGAAGTACAAAAATGGTTGAAAGAAGTGGGAATTAGTTTAAATTAATTACAATAATTAACTATACATCATGAGTAATAGAAGAGACTTTTTAAAGAATACAGCACTTGCTGGTGGCGCCCTTTTGGTTACACCTACTTTAAGTTTTGGACAAAGCAAAAATACAGATGTAGAAACGCAAAGCAAATTTAGGACACTTGGAACAGGTAAACATGCCATAACTGTAGCTCCCGTTGGTTTGGGCTGTATGGGAATGAGCTATCATAGAAGTTTTATACCCGATAAAAAGGCGATGATTACTATGATGCGTAAATCCTTTGAAGCTGGACAAAATTTTTATGATACCGCAGAAGCCTATGGTCCGTTTCTGAATGAAGCTTTGGTAGGCGAAGCCTTGGTTCCTTTTAGAAAAGAAATTATTCTGGCTACCAAATTTGGTTTTGTAAATGGTAAACCCAGCGAGGGATTAGATAGCCGTCCAGAGCGTATCAGAAAAGTAGTTGAAAACTCCTTAAAAAGTCTTCGTACAGATTATATTGATTTATTGTACCAACATCGCATCGATCCCAATGTACCTATTGAAGATGTTGCAGGTACAGTGAAAGACCTTATCACAGAAGGAAAAGTTAGAAATTTTGGAATGAGTGAACGTGATTTTAGCCAAACAAAAAACGGTAAAGATCTTATTCGAAAAGCCCATGTCATACAACCTATCACTGCTATTCAAAGCGAGTATTCGGTGATGACCCGACAGCCTGAAAAAGAAGTACTCAATCTTTGTGAGGAATTAGGAATAGGCTTTGTGCCGTACAGTCCGCTCAGTAGAGGGCTTATCACAGGGTATATTAATGAACGTACAAAATACAATGCTGATAATGATAATAGAATTTCATTGCCTCGATATAATCCGGAAATTATCATTGCTAATTGGCCTATAATTGATGTATTAAAAGAATTTGGAGATCAGAAAGGTTTTACCGTAGCTCAAGTTGCATTGGCATGGCTTCTAGCCCAAAAACCGTTTATAGTGCCAATGGCTGGTACTACCAAGTTGGCTCATTTGCTTGAAAACTTGGGTGCAGTTGATCTTGAGTTTACGCAAGAGGAATTGAAATCGCTAACAAGCAAACTTTCAGCTATAGAAATTAAAGGGGAACGCTATACCAGTGGTTATCCCACAAGAAATAACAAATAAAAATTTGATTTGAACAACATGAAAAAAGTAATCATAATAGGTGCTACAGGAAGTTTGGCTTCGGTAGTCGTTAAAGAATTGGAACAACAAAAAGATGTAGCACTCACCCTTTTCGTAAGAAATAAAAATAGAATTCTTAATACCCAAAATGTACATATAATCGAAGGTGATGCCACGAATTACAATGCTATAAAATCAGCTATAGCAGGGCAAGATATCGTGTACATCAATTTGGCGGGAGATTTAGAAACAATGACGAACAACATTGTAAAAGCCATGCAAGAAAACAAGGTAAAGCGAGTGATTGCGATCAGCTCCATTGGTATTTACGACAAACCTTTAAAGTCTATATTAAAGCCCTATCGTGCTTTAGCAGATATCCTAGAAGCATCAGGTTTAGATTATACCATCATTCGCCCCGATTGGTTTACGAATGGTAATGAAGTTGATTATCACATCACTGTTAAGCCAGAACCCGAAACAGGCGGTGCTTTATCTCGAAAAAGTATTGCAGCTTTTGTTGCATCCATTATCGAAAACCCTGAAAACTATATCCAACAAAATGTAGGCATTTCAAAAGTGTGAGATAAAATTTAATTTCACTAAATATACATAACTCCAATAAGTGCCTGCTTGTTGGAGTTTTTTTTGAGCATAAACTCAATTCAGTAATAGTGGTAAGAAAAGCAGTAATCTGTATAATAATATAGTTTGTATCCTTTCTCATTTTTGCTTTGTAAAATCTAAACACGATAATGTTCTAATTCATCTGAACATATCAAGTTTAGAAAATAACAGAAGAAAATATGAATTGGAAAATGAAAATACAGTTATTGGTATGTTTACTTATGCTATGTTTTAGCAGTAAAGTTTTCAGTCAAACATTAACTATTCAAGAAGCTATTGATAAGGGTGTAGCAAACTATCAAATTATTAAGGCTAAAAATAGCTATGTAGAGGCTTCTAAAGAAAACATTGCCCGAGCAAAGCAGGAATATCTTCCCAACCTGAACTTATCTGCTCAGCAAACTTACGGCACAGTAAATGGTCAAAACGGACCCGCTTATGGATTGGGCGGTTTGGGCGTTGCTTCATCTGGCTTGCCATTGCCTGAACAAAACTGGAATGCTGCTTTTGGTGCTTTGTATCTAGTAAATGTAAACTGGGAATTTTTCAACTTTGGTCGCACACAACAACAAGTAAATGTTGCAAAATCACAAGCAGCAATCCTTGAAAAAGACTATGAACAAGAACTATTTCAACATAAAATAAAGATCGCTGCTGCTTATCTTAACCTGCTTGCCAGTCAACGTTTATTACAAACTCAAGAAAAAAATAGCACCCGTGTAGAAGTGTTTTATAATAATATTGCTACAAGAGTAAAAAATGGTCTATTACCAGGCGTTGATGAAAAAATGGCTTTAGCAGAAGTTTCAAAAGCTAAAATAACACTCAACCAAATTAAAGAACAGGTAAAAGTTCAAAACAACGAGCTGATCACCTTGCTAGGGGAAGTTGACAATACAATTCTAACCGACACCACGTACATTGGGAAAATTCCAACATTACTAAATCTTGAAACTACAGACAGCAGCAATCAAAATCATCCCACTGTACAATACTTTCAAAGTAGAATAAATCAAGGTCTAGAACAAGAAAAATTGTTTAAAAAAGAGGCTTTACCCTCATTTCAGGTTTTTGGAATTTATCAAACAAGGGCTTCTGGGTTTAGTTCCAATTATGCTGTAGACCAGTCTTCTTATAGTCACAATTATTTAGATGGAATATCGCCTACACGACAAAATTACCTATTTGGTTTTGGTGCAGTTTGGAACCTTACATCAATCAGCCGAACATCTAAAAAAGTAAATAATCAAAAACTCATCAATAATGGTTTACAAGAAGAGTTAAAGGCGATAGAAATTGAACTTCAAAATAGAGAAAACACAGCCAATACAAGATTGGCTTTGGCAACCGAAAATGCCAATGAAGCGCCATTACAAGTAAATGCGGCGCAACAAGCTTACATTCAAAGATCAACGCTTTACAATAATGGATTAAATACCATTACTGATGTTACAAACACTTTGTATTTACTCAATAGAGCCGAAGTTGATCGTGATATTGCCTTTGCAAACGTATGGCAGGCTCTACTAATGAAAGCCGCAGCTGCTGGCGATTTTAATTTATTCACTAATGCATTATAACAGAAAGAATATATGAATTTAATACGATTTGCACTGAGAAAACCCATTTCAATCCTTGTATTAGTAGCAGGATTATTCTTTTTCGGAATAAGGGCTATTAAAGATATTAAGGTTGATATTTTGCCACAGATGAACCTTCCTGTTATTTATGTGGCACACCCTTTTGGAGGTTATACACCCGATCAAATGGAAGCCTTTTTTGCGAAAAACTATGTGGCTGCATTGCTTTTTGCTAATGGTGTAAAATCCATCGAAACAAAAAACATTCAAGGTCTTACTTTGATGAAACTAACCTATTACGAAGGAACCAATATGGCTCAAGCGGCTGCAGAATTGTCGGCTTTAACGTCCAGAGCACAGAATATTTTTCCTGCAGGATCAGCTCCACCTTTTGTCATCCGGTTTGATGCTTCGTCTTTGCCTGTTGGTCAATTGGTATTAAGTAGTAAAACCAGAACCAATAATGAACTACAAGATTTAGCAAACGTTTATGTGCGTTCTTCGTTTACTTCTATCCCTGGTTTGCTGTCTCCTCCTCCATTTGGGGGAAGTCCAAGAACAATAGAAATCAATGTAGATCCACAAAAATTACGGGTACACAATCTAACCGCAGACCAAATTGTAGAAGCATTAAGATTGAACAATAAAACTGCTCCATCTGGTAATGTACGCATTGGCGATATTAACTACGTTACACCAACGAACAATACCATTAAGGATTTAAAAGATTTTGAAAAAATCCCACTTTTTAAAGGCGGTGTTGCCAATATTACTTTAGGTGATGTGGCATCTGTAAAAGATGGTGCCGATTTGGCACAAGGCTATGCTCTGGTAAATGGAAGACGTTCGGTATATTTAAGTATAGCCAAAGCAGGCGATGCTTCTACTTGGGAAGTTGTAAAAAATTTAAAAGCAAAATTGCCTGAAATACAAAATACCTTACCCGAAGATGTACAGGTTACTTATGAATTTGACCAATCGGTTTTTGTCATCAATTCAGTAAAAAGTTTATTAACCGAAGGGGCTATTGGTGCTATTCTTACAGGTTTAATGGTGATCTTATTTTTAGGTGACAGGCGTGCAGCTTTAATCGTTATTTTAACCATTCCTATTTCATTGATATCTGGTGTTTTGTTTCTGAAACTTTTTGGATTTACGATTAATCTAATGACATTAAGCGGACTGGCTTTAGCCATTGGTATTTTGGTGGATGAAAGTACAGTAACTATTGAAAACATCCATCAACATTTGGATATGGGCAAATCTAAAGCCAGAGCAATTATTGATGCTTGTGCAGAAATTGCTTTACCTAAATTTTTAATTCTTATTTGTATTCTCGCCATTTTTGCACCAGCATTTACCATGGCAGGTATTCCGGGTGCTTTGTTTTTACCACTAGCTTTAGCCATTGGTTTTTCTATGATTACTTCATTTTTACTTTCGCAAACTTTTGTACCTGTCATGGCAAATTGGATGATGAAAGCCCATAATAAAGAACATCATATCCAATCCAAAGAAGAGCTTTCTGATGTTGAACATAACCAAAAACTAACCGGATTTGATAAATTCAAAATCAAATTTCTAAAATTGACCGATCGATTATTAAACAAAAGAAAATGGGTATCCTTGGGCTATTTGGTTATTGTTTCTGGATTAGCAATTTTTATGATGTCCGTTATTGGTCGCGATGTATTTCCAAAAGTAAATTCAAGTCAGTTTCAATTAAGGCTGCGTGCTCCTGAAGGCACAAGAATGGAACGCACCGAAGAAATTGCGCTAAAAGCTTTAGAAGAAATAGAGAACTTAGCAGGGAAAGAACATGTAGGCATCAGCTCCACTTTTGTGGGAATGCACCCTTCGCAATTTTCGGTATCACCCATTTACTTGTGGATGGCGGGTTCGCACGAAGCTGTTTTCCAAGTGGCTTTAAAAGATTTCTATACCGATATGGATGCGTTTAAAGATCAATTACGAGAGCGTATTCATAAAAGTTTGCCAGATGTGAAATTGACTTTCGAACCCATTGAATTAACCGATAGAATATTAAGCCAAGGATCACCAACGCCTATCGAAGTTCGCTTTGCAGGAAGAGATAAAAAACTAAATGCAGCATATGCTCAAAAGATGGTTGAAGAATTGAAAAAAATCAGCTACTTCAGGGATGTTCAGTTGGCTCAATCCATCAATTACCCAGCTTTAGACATCAATATCGATCGAACAAGAGCCGCACAATTGGGCGTAGATATGGATCAAATTTCCAGATCATTGATTGCCTCTACCTCATCATCCCGTATGACAGAAAAAAACATGTGGATTGATGAAAAAGCAGGGTTGTCATACAATGTGCAAGTACAAGTGCCTATTAGTAAAATGTCGAGCGAACAAAATATTGGAGAAATACCAATTGTAAACAATCAATTACGTCCTGTTTTGAGTGATGTAGCCACAATTACTCCCACCACTTCCTATGGCGAAAACGATAATTTGGGAGCAATGCCTTATTTAACGGTAACAGCAAACATTGATCATACCGATTTGGGAACAGCTTCCAAAGATGTAAATAAAGTAATTACTTCATTTGGGGAATTGCCTCGTGGATTAACCATTGCCCCAATTGGATTAAGCAATGTTTTAAATGAAACACTATCAAGTCTTCAATCTGGTTTGTTAGTTGCCATTATTGTTATTTTCCTAATACTCGCAGCTAATTTCCAATCCTTCAAAGTTTCGTTTTTGGTACTAACTGCTGCACCAGCTGTAGTTTTGGGTTCTATTATATTATTGCTATTGACGGGTTCTACCTTAAACCTTCAGTCTTACATGGGAATTATCCTAGCCGTAGGGGTATCATTAGCTAATGGTGTATTGCTCATTACGAATGCAGAGCAACTGAGAAAGCAAAATGGAGATGCGGTAAAATCAGCCAAAGAAGCTGTTTCACTGAGATTAAGACCTATTATTATGACAAGTATTGCCATGATTGCAGGTATGCTTCCTATGGCAATCGGCCATGGAGAAAGTGGGGAGCAAACAGCACCACTTGGACGAGCTGTGATTGGAGGATTAATCTGTTCCACTTTTGCCGTCTTGGTAATATTACCCATTCTTTTCGCTTGGCTACAAAGCAAAACAAGCACACAATCTGTATCATTAGATCCTGATGATAGCGAAAGTAAATTTTATGATCAAACAACTCAAGCATAATTCAAAATGAAAAAAATAAGCATAATAGTCATCCTTGCAATAGTCTTAGTTAGCTGCGGCGACAATAAAGAAAAACAAACCACGCAAAAAGAAGTTATAGCAAAGACAGAAACTTTTGCGCTCCAAAAGCAAAGTGTAACTTCCGAAATATCTTTGCCTGCTGAACTTTCTGGTTTTCGGCAAGTTGAGTTGTTTGCCAAATTGAATAGTTATGTCAAAAGTTTAAAGGTAGATATTGGAGCTAATGTTCACAAAGGACAATTGTTGATAGAATTAGAAGCTCCAGAAATTGCTTCACAACTTGTAGGTGCATTGTCGAGGTTACATTCGCAACAAGCTATCTATACCGCTAGCAATAGTACCTATCAACGTTTATTAGAAACAAGCAAGGTAGAAGGAACGATTGCCCGCAATGATTTGGAGTTGGCTTTGGCTCGCAAAAACGCCGACAACGCTCAATTGGAAGCAGCAAAAGCTGCCTATAAAGAAGTACAAATTATGCAGAGTTATTTGCAAATCCGCGCTCCATTTAATGGTAAAGTAACTACTCGAAACGTGAATATTGGTGCCTATGTTGGACAAGGTGTGCAAGAGCCACTGTTGGTTGTACAAGAACAAAGCACATTGAGATTAGCCGTATCTGTGCCCGAAGCCTATACAGGTTTTTTAAAACTTGGTGATCATTTAAACTTTAAAGTCAGTTCACTAAAGGGTGAATCATTTAATGCTACAGTAAGCAGAATGTCAGGTGCATTAGATACAAAATTGCGTTCAGAAAGGGTTGAACTGGATATCGAAAATCAAGATATTAAGCTGCTGCCTGGAATGGTAGCCGAAGTAATTATTCCATTAAAAAGTAGAAATACGCCGTTTGTAGTACCAAAAACTGCCGTAGTAAATTCAGGCGAAGGAACTTTCGTCATTGCTGTAATAGACAAAAAAGCAAAGTACATAAAAGTTGAAACAGGTTTGGAAATGAAAGATGTAATTGAAGTATTTTCAAATGAGCTCAGTGAAAACCAAAACATCATTACTAAAGCTAACGAAGAAATCAGAGAGAACTCTGTGGTTGATTAGTGTATTGTAAATTCATGTCTATCATGAAAAACTTAATCGCATTTCAAATAATAAGGTTTATGAATTAAATTTTCAAAATTAATTAATCAAATAATTACAAAGTATGGAAAAATATTTTGTTGATCTTTTATATAAATTAGAAAATTCTATTAAAGATATAGAAACAGAGGCAGAATATTCAATTCTTCGTATAGAAACGATTATTGACATTATCCTTCATCATTTAGCCGAATTAAAAATTTATGTTTTAAAGAATGGTTTTGACAATAGTGAAGAGGAAATTCATTTTTTTAAATACCAAAAACCACAAATTGTTGCAAAATTAATTTATTATAATGCTATATATAAAATTGAAACGAAAAAACCATATGGAGCTAAGCCAATTAGGAGTTATTTAAATAATGAATTAAAAAAACTTAAACGATTTTTTGATAATAATCTTGATTTTTATAAATATTATCGTACTAACAATTCATATATTGATGATAAACTATTTCTGCGAGGCAAATATGATATCAAACTTAGTTTAGATACTTTTTATTTTGAGGCAGATCAATGTTTTTCTACTTCTCACGATTATAAGGCAGCAAAAATCATTGCAAATGATCAATTACAAGTGTACCTTGAGGATCAACTTCATAACTCCGATTTTAAAAATAAATCAACTGATTTACCTCAACTTAATTGGCATGCAAGCAAAACAGCATTAACGGAGTTAATTTATGCCCTTCACGCTCAAAATGTTTTTAGTAATTCTGATATTAAGGGGATTGTTAAGACATTTGAAATTATTTTCAATATTGATTTAGGTGATTTTTATCACACTTATATGGAGTTAAAATCTAGAAAAATAAATCGTACAAAATTTATCGATAGTCTGCGAAAAGCATTGGAGAACAGAATGGATGAACAAGATAATATATAATTTATACATTTTTTACCTTTAAGGTTTTGACTTTATCCTTCTTTGATTTTTCTTCTACTAAATTTCCTTCTTTAGCTTCGGGATTGATAGACAACTGTATCTTTCTTTCAACCGAAGCTAGCTCCGTTTTTAGTTCACTTAAACGATTTTCTTTAGGCCAGGTTCCATTAATGACCCCCTGAAGAACAGGTAAGTCTTTTTTTATTTCGGCTATTTTCTTTTTTTCCTGCTCAATGTATCCGGGTAGCTTTTCCAAAGCATTAAGGAAGTTCATAGCTGCCAGTTTTTCATCTTTGGCTAGGATTCCGTTATTGAAGGTATATTTGATATTCCCTTCGCCTTGTATTAAAAAACGGTTTACCCGAATATCTACACCCTCTTTTTCAGACATTTCTGTTTTGACCAATAACTGAAAGCCGTACAAACTTCCTATTTCCTGATAGTCGCCACCTGTTCGGGCTTTATCTGCAATTTGATTCAGTTTTGTACCAATTTGTTTTACATCAGCATTCGGGGATAATCCATCCAACTGAATTAGGTTTACAATAGCTCCATCCGAACTCTTTTGTACTCGTTGGTTTAGATTGTTCCAATCAAGACTCATACGATTAAATCGGGATTCTGCACTTTGAAGCATTTCTGTAAAATCCTGCAATTTGTATTTAGCACTTGATTTAGAACGGTTGAATGCTTGCTTTTCACTTTCCAATCCTGCAATCTGTTTTTCTATTTTAGCTTTATCCAGCAAATCGGTATTTCCCGAAAGAATAGCCACATACTCCGAAAAGTTCATACCTGATTTTTCGTCCATACTGCCTTCGTCAATCGTTCGTTTTCCGATATTGTTGTTCTTTAACTGGTCAATAAAAAGCTGCTTATTGTACAACAGGTTGAATTTATAGCTATCCAATGATTTTTCTACGGCATAGATAACCACATCTACTTTGTTATCAGCAAAGAATTTAGCAATCTCATTGCCTTTTCGGATTGCCCGACCATCACGTTGAGCAAGATCTGACGGTCTCCAAGGCGTGTCCAGATGATGAATAGCAACCGCTCTTTTCTGTGCATTGACACCTGTTCCTAACATACTAGTAGAACCAAGCAATACACGGATTTTGCCTTCGTTCATTCCTTTGATTAGTTCTTTGCGTTGATTGTCCGTTTTCGCTTCCTGAATGAAGCGTACTTCATGTGCAGGAATTTGATGATCTTCAACCAACTTGCGTTTGATTTCGGAATAAACGTTCCATTCATTAGGCTTGTAGGTTCCTAAGTCAGAAAAAACAAACTGTGTACCTTTTTGTGCGTTGTATTGATTGTAATATTTAGCAATGTTCATCGCACAGTGTGAAGCTTTATTGTCCGGATGATCGTCATACGCACCGCTTACCATTCGCATATCAAGCGACATCTTGCGGGCATAGTCGGTAGCAATCAACATTTTTGCTTTTTCTTCTGTCGGGCTTAACGGAGCTCTTCCTAGCAAAGTCGCATCACCCGATTTTGCAAACTGCATTAAGCTTTGAATGAAACGATCCTGATCTGGTGTTGGCGGAATATTGTATAGGATTTCATTCTTGTTCGGGCGGTCTATACCAATATCTTTTGCCGTTCGGTAATCCGTAATTTCAGAATAGAACTGAGCCAGTTCTGGCACTTTGATAAAGTAACGAAACCGTTCTTTTGCAACGATATTATTCGCCACCGAAAACTCATAATCGGTTGTTTTTCTTGCATAGATGGCTGCCCAAGCATCAAAGGAATGAATGCCCTGTTTTTCCATTGCTCTTGGTCGTAGATATTTGAACAAGAGGTATAATTCGGTTAAGGAATTACTGATGGTTGTTCCCGACAGAAAAGTAGCTCCCATATCTGCATTGGTACGGTCTTGTATAGTGCGAATAGCAAATAACAGGTTCATTGCTTTTTGGCTTCCATCTACATTTCCTAATCCAGCAACTCTTGAATGTCGTGTGTTAAACATCAGATTTTTGAATTGGTGACTTTCATCTACCAACAAGTGGTCAATGCCCATCATCTTAAAATCCACCACATCATCTTTACGATTTTCTATGTCGTGTTGCAGGGTTTTGAGCTTTACTTCAAGGTTTTCTTTTCGCTTGATTACCCCAGCGAGCATTCCTCTGGTCACTTCTTTACCCTGCGATTGCAGGGCATCAAGATTACGCTCCACACTGTCTAATTCTATGGTCAGAATTTCCTTTTGTATTTCGGGCGACTGTGGTATCATACCAAATTGGTCATGCGTCAATATCACGCAGTCCCAATCGTTGTTTTTAATGTCTCCAAAAATCCGCATACGCTTTTGAGGCGTAAAATCTTCTTTGCCCGGAAACAGAATTTTAGCTTGTGGGTAAGCGGTACGGTAAGCTTCTGCAATTTCGTGAACGTTACTTTTTAATCCGATAATCATCGGCTTGTGAGCCAAGCCTAGACGTTTCATTTCCTGTGCAGCGGTACACATGACCAAGGTTTTTCCCGCACCTACTTCGTGATCGCAGATCGCACCGTTGTTGAGTTTTATCATCCATACTGTGTCCTTTTGGCTGGAATACAAATCTTCAATACCAAGCGCTTTACGGTCTAATCCCGGAAAGTCCTGATGTGTTCCGTCGTAGTTGGGACGTACAAAACAGTTAAATGTATCGTTGTATTGATCGGTCAGTCGTTTTTTGAACTCATCGCTCTGAGCGTGAAGCCAGTCAGTAAAAGCGGTGCGGATTTCATCAATCTTGGTGTTTGCCATTTGTATGGCTTCCATATCCCGAACCTTGACTTCTTTGTCGTCAATGGTGATTTTCTTGGTAATATCCGGTGTGGTATTGACAAGAGCGTGCTTAAGCAGTGCAATACCGTCAAAGGTTCGGCTTTCTGATTTTACCGCATATTTTTCCCAAATGTGCATATTACCTCGTTGGGCTGTAACCGAGAAATCATCGGAACTGTCGGAATAATGGATATTTACTTCCGTATCAAAAAGATGTGAAGCAAAGCGGGCATAAATTCCCGTGGGTATCCATCGTTCACCCAAATTGAAATCGAGTTCCTCAAATTCAATCCGTCTTGGACGAGCTTCTTCCAATAGAGAAAGGCTTGCTTTGGCTTCGGTATCATCCGGATTGTTTTCTAAATATGTTTTTACGGTCTCTGCTTTCTCTACGACATTTCCTGCAATCCAGCGTTCGGCTATCTCATATTCTTTTTGCAAAGGATTATAAAAAATACGACCGTGTAAGGCTTCTTTCAAAGCATCATCAGTCATACCACTGATCTCGGACATATAGCTTAAATCCACACTTCCGTATTTGTTTAGCGATGACGCTAAAGCTTCTTCCGGATTATCAGTTGCTATGCTTACGGTTAAAAAACTGACAGGACGATTGAAAATATCCGCCTTATGTACCACACCACCGATGACACGTTCCAGATAAGGGATTTCCTTACTTGCACTATCGGTTTTGATCAATTTGATGTTATCCGCACTGTTGAGGTTTCCGTACTTTTTTACAAAAGCATCATAAAGCCGGTTCAGGTTTTCTCTGTCTTCTTTGTATTCGATTTGTTGTTCCGCTTCTTTGGTGTAAAGCTGTTGGTAAACATCACGCACCCCGATATATGCTTTGGCTCTCGCTTTTTGTGAGGGAGATAATTGCAATGGATGAAAAATAGCTGTACCCTCCGATACATTTTGCAGATGACCGACCCAACCATTATCCACCACAAGACAATCGTTACGATGAAACGTTTGCAATTCACCACTATATGGTGCAGGCTCAGGAATGGTATTCGTTAGAATGGGTATTTCACTGGCATTTGTATCAGAAAACAGATCGCCGATGATTTGCCTTTGCGTATTTGTAGCTGGTTTTTCACTTATAGCCTTATTGGTAATGGGAGCCGTGTATGGCTGTTGCATTGAACCGCTAAAGAGATTTGTTTGACGACCCGTTGCCTGTTTCGTTTTTCTCGAAGCTTGTTTCTTGGTTGGTGTAATTGTTTTGCTTTTCCTAGCCACCATCACAGGCTCATCTACACTTTCAAACAAATCAAAAATGCTTAGTTGTTTTAGTTCCTGTGAACTTTCTCTATTGATTATTTGAACAGGTGAAGGTTGTGTTTCAGGTTGAACGATTTCGGGATTGATAACCGGAGGTGTAAGAGGTATTTGTATTACAGGTGCATCATTGCGTTCCCCTTTGTATAAGTTCAAATTCAGATTTTTGCCAAAATCTTCGGAAAGCATTTGTTTGAGATCCTTAGCTATTCCGGTAACACCGTCTTTATGGTTATAGATTAAAGCCGGTTGCCCATAAGGGTCGGTATCTAATTTACGGTCGGTATGTACAATTCTTGTACTGTCCTGAAAGAGAGCATTACCAGGGGTATTAAATTCTGTTTGTCTGCTTTGGCAAAACAATTCTTCCAACTCGGTTAGATTTTGTTTTGCCGTATTCTTTTGCAGAATGATTAGATCACTTCCGACTTCTGTACCTGCGTATTCCGTAAACAAGTTATTGGGCAGTCGTACAACCGAAACCAGATTATTATGCGCCATCAATGCTCTGCGTACCGGTTCGTTTTTCGGACTGTTTAGAATGCCTTGCGATGTTATATACATCAGCAAACCTCCCTCACGGAGCACATCCGTTCCTTTTAAAAAGAAATAGTTGTGTATGCTTCGGGCAGCCTGCACTTTTGCCGGGTCTTTACTTCTGGAATAAGAGAGGTCGAAAATGGAAGTATCGCCAAATGGAATATTACTGGCAATAACATCATAGCTATTTTGTTCCCTTTCGGGAATTTCTTCAAAACCGTTTATACGGATATTACTTTCGGGATAAAGCTGTTTTAAAATCTTACCTGTCAATAAATCCTTTTCATATGCGGTAACATTTGGGGTCTGATTTTCTGAAAAGGATTGGACAAATGAACCGATACCTGCGGATGGTTCGAGGAATTTATCGATGTTCAAACCGCTATCTCTAAAGGTTTCAGAAACAGCATCTATGACTTGTGGCGGTGTATAAAATGCCGTCAGTACGGAACTTTTCATACTATCCACATACCTGCGGTATTGCTTATCGTCTTCGGAATTTTCTTTGAGTAGCTGGTGGAGTTCTTGCGTAATTGGGAAAAGGTCGTGTTCCGTTTTTCTCCAATGATTAATATCAATATCATTCGCTATGGGGTTCAGAACGAATTTAAGACCGCCAAATCCGCTGTATTGCATCATGAGCAGCCTTTCACCTACGGTAGCTTGTCGTTTCTCCTTTTCTAATGAAAAAGCTATTCGCAGGGCATCAATGTTCTGTTGGAGATGTAGCTTTTTACTGAAGCCCATTTTCCTCAATCCATATTGCAATGGTTCCGGTTACTTCCGTATAGAGCAGATCGTACTCAGTGGTATATGCGAAATCATCAGTTAGTTCATAGCTCGCAAAAACAGGCTCGCAAACAGGAAACATTTTTAGGGCAAATGGTCGCAGTTGCTCATCTGCCATGATGGTATCAAACTCATGGCATACGACCCCAAAAACCGTATCGAATTTGGAGAAGTGTAATCCTTCAAAAAGAATATAATTAGCTATTTCATTACACTGTTCAATAGGGTTTCCCGAACGGAAAGCCCCATGATAGGCATTAGCAGCCCACGAAGAACGTTGATCGATAAATTTTTGGTCATTTGCTTTTTCAGGGAAGCTGGTGTTTAGTAATTCTTGTAGTCGTAATCTGAAATACGATAGATCTTTTTGCTGTGTATCCATGCTATAATCTTGTTTTAGATTTTATTAGAAACCTAAAATTATTGCAGTAGATTAGTGCATTTAAAAAAGTGGTATGGTTTGGCGTTGAGAGGCTCTATTTGGCGTAAATATGTAATATCACGAGGGATTTATTTCGTATTTTTGATACTTGATAAGATCAACAACTAAAGAACGATAATCAAATAATGAATGAATTAGAATCCTTAAAAAGTATTTTTAAAGACAGAATATTTAAAATACCCGATTATCAGCGTGGCTACGCTTGGACAACAAGACAACTAAAAGATTTTTGGGAAGATTTAGTCAATCTTCCTGTCGACAGATTTCACTATACAGGCTTACTCTCTTTGAAAAAAGTCGATAAAAATATCTGGAATAACTGGAATGACGAACGGTGGCTAATTGAAGATAGGGGGTTTAAACCTTTCCATATTGTTGATGGGCAACAACGGTTGACAACGTTTGTAATTTTTATTCAAGCTATTTCGGAACAGCTAAAGGCAATACCCGAAAACAAAGGTAAAAAAGATGAAGAAATTTATCTTGGCTCTTTTAGCTTAAAGGCTATTAAGGAAGAATATTTAGTAATAGACAAACCACCACAATTTATTGTTACAACATACAAGTTTGGTTATGAGGTTGATAATCCGAGTTTTAAATATTTACGTCATAAGGTCTTCTTAGAACCAAATAGCGGAACAATACAGGAAACATTTTACACGCTTAATCTTGAGAATGCAAAGCATTTTTTCAAGGAAAACCTGCAAAACTATTTTGAAACATACGGTTTAACCGAGATAGAAACATTATTCAAAAAAGTTACGCAAAATCTAATGTTTAATGTTTATGAAATAAGTGACGATTTTGATGTTTTTGTAGCATTTGAAACAATGAATAATCGTGGTAAAAAGCTTTCAAATTTGGAACTTCTCAAGAACAGACTAATTTATTTGACGACTTTATATGATGAAAAGGAGTTGAAAAATGATGAGAGAAATTCGCTACGTGAAAAAATTAATGATGCTTGGAAAGAAGTTTATTATCAACTTGGGAGAAACAAAAAAAATCCACTTAATGACGATGATTTTTTAGTGGCTCATTGGATAATGTATTTTCAATACACGAGGGAAAAAGGCGATGATTATATAAGGTTTTTGTTAGAGCAGAAATTTACACCTCAAAATATCTATGCTAAAACTGAAGTAAAATTAAGTTCGTTGCAAGAGTTTGAAGAAGTTCGGGAAGATGAAGATACCGATCAGGAAGAAGTTGAGGTAAACGGAGAGGAAGAAGTAATCGTTATGCGTTCGCAACTTTCTCCTAAAGAAATAGAGGATTACGTAAACAGTTTAAAGGCTGCTGCCGTGCATTGGTACAATACTCATAACCCTGTAAATAATCAGGACTTGACTACACAGGAAAGCCTTTGGATTGACCGTTTGAACAGAATTGGTATTATTTATTTCCGTCCGCTTGTAACTGTGGCTTATTTAAGTAAGAATATCAATTCGGATAAGCGAGTTCAGTTATTCGCAGCGATAGAACGTTTTATATTCATTACATTTAGACTTAGCCGAGCCTTCTCTACTTATAGAAATAGTGAATTTTACCGTGCAGCAAGACAGTTGAGAAATGGCGAATTAACAGTAGATAATATCATTCAAGCATTGAATGACAGAATGAACTATTGTTTTTACATTCCTGAAAATTCAGATGAAACCTACTTTGATTATACTTACTTTCAAAAATTTATTGACAAGAAATTTAAAAGTGGCGGAGGCTTTTATTCCTGGAATGGACTTCGATATTTCTTGTACGAGTATGAAATGGAAAAAGTTAGACAAAGAGGGAGCCAAAAGATAGATTGGAAGCTGTTTGTAAAGAGTGAGAAAGACAAAGTTTCTATTGAACATATTTATCCGCAAACACCAACGGATAAATATTGGAAACAAAATTTCAAGGACTATAAAAAGACTTATCAACCTTTCTTTCAAGGAACATTGGGTAACCTTTTACCTTTATCACAAAGTATAAATTCAAGTTTGCAAAATGATTGCTTTGATGATAAGAAAACTGCAAAATATAATGATAGAAAAGAGAAAATACGACAAGGTTATTCAGACGGTTCTCATTCAGAAATTGAAGTAACCGGATATGAAATTTGGAACCCTGATGCTATACTTGACCGAGGTAATAAATTATTAGAATTTATGGAGCATCGCTGGGGTTTAAAATTTGAAGATGATGAAGCTAAAGCAGAATTACTATTTCTTGATTTTATGCTTCCAGAAGGAGAAGAATAGCACCGAAGAATAATCAATAATAAACCCTCCGAATTGGAGGGTTTATTGTTTATTCAGAATTTGTAGGATCCTGCCGACTTCGATATCCATTCTGGAAAAGGCAAACCATTTTTTGCCCAAATCTTTCAGTGATGCTCCGATGTGGTAAAGCTCCGTATTATCAATGATTAAAAAGCGGTCGTGAGCATCGGAAAAAAACTCAACTTCAATTGGAGGATACTGGCTGTTGTACCGTTGTAAATCGAGCATTAACTGATTGCTGATATTTTTGGTATAAATAGTTGCAGTTACATTATCATTGCGTTTCCCCAATAAAGTCAAAACCGTATCGTCTAAATAATTATCCAAAAGGATAATGGAGCTTTTGGCAGTTCTGATAATATCAGAAACAAAGGCATAAGCATCAAAAATCTGCCCGTTGTAGAAGATGCCTTTTTCGCTATGAAGCTTATCACTTTCCAAAGCCTTAAATAGCTCTTCAAATTTTTGATCGGCTTGTAATTGCTTCAATTCAATGTTATCCAAACGATGAAACAATGAAGCATTGCTGATAAGCATTCGACGCATCTCTACAAAGGCTTCCATAATCTCCACACTGACTTTAACGGCTATATCTGAACGGAGTATGGCAGAAGCCATTGCGACACCTTGTTCTGTAAAAACATAAGGCAAATAACGTCTTCCACCATAATTTAAGCTTGAGGTTCCAAATTGGAACCTCAAGCTTTGGGTTTCTTCTTCGGTCAGTTGAAAGCAAAAAGATGCAGGAAATCTTTCAATATTTCTTTTTACGGCTTTGTTCAAGTTCTTTGTTTCCACGTGGTATAAGGAAGCGAGGTCACTATCCAACATCACCTGTTTGCCACGGATGGTATAAATCAGGTTTTGGATTGCCATTGGGCTAATGCTAGGTTTATTTTCCATTACTTTTTGTAGCTTTTATTCTTAGCAAATTCAAAGGATGTCATGCAATCCTCATTCAATACGATATAAGCATCGAATTTCTTTCCAGCTTTGCTTTTCATTCCTTTAATGAGTGAAGTTTTCTTTTTATTAACAAGGTTTTCAATATCGGCTATGCTGATTTGTACGCCACATACATTGCGGAACTGTACCCAGCTACACACTTCATCGGAACATTTGACAATCTTATCACGGATAATGAGTTGCTGACTTTTACATTTAGGGCAGGTCAGTTTTGGGAGATTATTTTGAGCGATAGATGTTTGTAGTAATTCATTAGTGATAGATTGGGCGTATTGCTCCATTTCCTTTTGAAACACACTTGCGTCTGCTTCGTTGTTTTCGATTTTTTGCAAAGCCAATTCCCATTCGGCAGTCATTGATACATCTGCAATTTTACGGTCTTTGACCAATTCGTACATCTGCAATCCTTTTTCGGTAGGGATTAAAGATTTCTTTTCCCGTTGGATATAATTGCGGGTAAACAGCGTTTCAATAATGGCGGCTCTTGTAGCAGGTGTGCCGATACCAATGTTTTGCAAGGCCTTTCGTTCGTCTTCATTCTCTATTTCTTTCCCTGCACTTTCCATGGCTGATAGAAGTCCGGCTTCGGTATAAAGCACCGGTGGTTTGGTTTTCTTTTCCAATACACATGCCTCCTTGATTTTGAGTTCATCGCCTTTTTTCAGTTCGGGCAAATCCTGTACAGACTCTGTATCATCATCAGAGAAACTACCTCTAATTCCTCGCCAACCAGGTTCTGTAATCTTACAACCTTTTGTAGTAAAATCGTAATGTAAGACCTGTAAAGCCACGTCAGTTATTTCCTTTATACAGGCTTGAGAGAGAGCTTCGAGCAAACGAAAGGCTATCATATCATACAACGCATTTTCTGTTGCAGATAGTGCAGATGGGATTTTATCTGTAATCAATAGTCCATGGTGATCGGTAACACGCAAATCGTTCACGATGCGTTTATTAAAACGTCCCCATTTCATTTTTGATACAGCCTGCTTACAGGTTTCCCTGTCCTGCAAAGCTCTCACGAGATTTGGAATTTCTGCCCACATATCTTCAGGAATGTATTTGCTTCCGGTACGTGGATAAGTGATAAACTTCTTTTCGTACAGACTTTGGGCAATATTGAGGGTTTCTTCGGCAGAAAGGTTCAGTTTTTTGTTGACTTGCTTTTGCAATCCGGTAAGGTCAAACAATAAAGGTGGTTGCTCTGTAACACTTTTGGTTTCTACGGATGTAACGGTTGCTATTCCTACACGCTGAATAGATTTCAATGTATCATCTGTCAGTTTTTGATCCTCCCATTTGGTTTTTGAAAGGCTTTTAAAATCTATCTGCTCTTTACTATGCAATAGTTCAATCTGCCAATATTTTTTTACGACGAAATTCTTATTGTCAAGGTAGCGTTTGCAGATCAAAGCCAGCGTGGGTGTTTGCACTCTTCCGAGCGAATAGATACCATTACTGGCGGCAATACTTAATGCCTGTGTTGCATTGATACCCACCAACCAATCTGCACGGCTTCTGCCTTGTGCTGCCCGATATAACCCGTCAAATGTTGCTCCGTCTTTTAAATTGTCAAAGCCTTGTTTTATGGCTTTTTCGGTAAGCGAACTTATCCAAAGGCGTTCAAATGGTTTCCTACATTTCAGGTATTCATAAATATATCGAAAGATGAGTTCGCCCTCACGACCTGCATCGGTAGCTACTATAATGCTATCGCACTTATTAAAGAGCTGCTCAATAATTTTCAGTTGCTTTAATGCTCCTTGATCCGTTGCATATCCTTTGTCTTTTTTGACCTTACGTACGGTGAGCAAAAACGGATTAGGGAGTATCGGTAAAGCTGATGGATCAAATCCCGAAATGCCATAATCTTCGGGCATTCCCAATCCGATCAAATGGCCAAATGCCCAGCTCACAAAATAGCCATTACCTGTCAGGTAGCCGTCCTTTTTTTCGGATGCTCCCAACAGATAGGCTATTTCTCTTGCTACACTTGGTTTTTCTGCAATGATTGTCTTCATAGTGTATTACATTTTTCTGCCTTTTGATTTTGCAGGTGTTTCAGGTTTTTCTTTTTGCTCCTGTTGTTTTTTATTTTTCGGAGTTTGCTGTCCTTTTTGCAAAGGCTCTTTGATATTCTTGGTCGCCTCATTGGTTTTTCCTTCCGAATTGACAGCTGTTTGGGTTTTATGAGCTTCAGTAGGTTTTGCCTGCTCTTTGAGCTTATTTGGGTTTTGAAACGAGAAGCCAGTTTTACCAGTTTCCTGATTAAAAGTGATGTAACCTTGATATTTCTGTCCTTTCTTGTCAATTAAACCATCCACATATACGGTTTGTCCAGCCTTGAATTTGTTGTACTGTTCATCATCCAATTCTTTTCCACGGAATGTTTTTGGAGCTTCCTGTGATTGGTTTTGGGTATTGGTTTGATTTTGTTGATTTCCTTGCATTTGCTGATTAGTATTGCTTCTGTCAAACAGAAATTCAACATAACGTTTATCGGCATTGAATTGTACTGTTGCAGAAAATTCTGTTCCTTTCTTGGAAATCATACCATCCAGTTGGAGCGGTTTTCCCTCCATCAAAGTTTGCTTTTGGTTGTCATCCAGTTTTACACCTTTGATCTCATCGGGAACTTTTATAAATTCTGTTTTTAAGGCAATCAATTCATTTGTCAATCTGTCTACACTAACAATAGAGGGAATAGTTTCACCCGTTTTGGAATTTGTTAAATTAACCACACGTCCCATGTTACCTGTTTGGATCAGGTTCTTCTTATCCTCATCGGTAAACTTATGCCCGAAGAATTCAAAGTTTAGGTTCGGCTCTTTGCGAATACCATGTATCGCCGCAACGATTTTTCCATTTTCCGTAGGCTGTAAGGACAAGCGGGCATCTGTACGAACAATAGCTCCACCCAAATTGACACTTACAGGCACTAACTCATTGGTTTTATAGCCTCTTAATAAAGGATCTAAAAGGTTAAGCTTTTCTAGGCGTTCTTTACCTAATCCGAGATTGTTCATTGTTTCCCAATCAATCTGCTCCGGTTTGAAGCGGTATTCATTTGTTTCCGGTGTTGTCTGTGTTGTTTCCATATTATTTTGATTTTCTTCTTTGTTTTTCTGCTTTTGTTCAGGCTCTGGTTTTACTTCATGTTCTTTCATTACTTTTTCACCTTCAGGATTAGGTTTATCAATCTGCTGTTGAAATTCTTTTGCTTTTTCTACAGCTTGATCTGCGGGAACTTTGAAAAATGAAAATTGAGTGGGATCTTTCAATTGCCTCCAAAAGTTGGAAATGAAATTGGAAATGAAATCGCCATGCTTGTCCACACGCATGAATTGACTTTCGTTTTTCTTGGTAGGATCAACGGTTTGCATCTTTCCATTTTCATCAATGTTTTTAACTGCTTGAATTTTCATTTTTTCTTTATCCAGTACCAATAGAATGTCCGATAATTGTTCGGGCATTTCTTGTTTGTTATCGGTTTCTTCACTCATCGTATTAAGATTTTAAAGTTTATTGGCGAAAGTAGATGAAGCGTTTAATCATTGACACAAAGTGGCACTCAAAGGCTCTGTTTGTCAGTCGCTGTCTTTCTTTCGGTTGGGAGGAGGATTAAAACTGTCCCGGATAAACTGATGTACGTCCGATAATTTGTAATACAACTTTCCACTGATGGTGTAGTAGGGTAACTTGCCTATGGAACGATACCTTTGCAGGGAGCGGTTACTGATTTTTAACATTTGCAACAAATCTTGATTATCCAGCAATTCTTCGCCATCAATGGTACTGCGTTTCTTTTGTAAGTCACTCATGTGGTCACTAAGTATATTGAAGCGTTCCATGATACGTTCCATCCACGCTATAAATTCTATTCGGTCTATATTCATAGGATATTCATTTAGGGATTATCACTTGTTTTTTAGTTTTCTGCCTTTTGTGATGTAATTTTTGGCTTTATCCATCAACTCCTGTACATATTCGTCACTACTTTGCACGACATTAGCATTAAGCATATCTTTAATGGTTCCGAGGGTATAAAAGTATTGTCCGTATATTTTTGAATAGCTGATTTCACCTTTGTTACGCATTCGCCACAAAGTCTTTTCACTGATATGCAGATATTGGCAAACCTCATGGTTATTAAGCCATAGGTTATCGTAATCAGGTTCACTCAAACTTTTCAGATAATCTGAAATACTAGTGATACGATTATTAAGCTGTTGCCAGGCTTCTTCTTCAATGGTAATTATTTTCATTGCGCAGTATTTAAAGTTTACTATGCAAAGTTGCCGAAGGTGGCAGAGTTTGTCTGCCAAGGCTAGCCAATTGGTTTCGTGTTTTTTTGAAAATTTTTGAACGTAGAAAATCTATGTTTATCTAGCGTTTAGGAGGGTACAAGTATTTGGAAAGTAAGTTTTGCCAATTGGCATATATGGGCAAAGAAAAAAGCAGTGCAACATTGCACTGCTTCTTGTGTTTCATTTGTATATTAATTTATAGGTCTTTATCCATATATTCTTCTAAAGAAGTTTTCAGTTGATCTAAAAATGCTGTTCGGGAACCACTTCGTGTTTTCATCCGATGGAAAGCATGATGCAGATCTCCAAGTTGAAATTGAAACAATATCTGAAACATCAGGCTTATTTTTCGGATACCAATTTTACCATGAGATATCGCTCCACAAGCATAGAGTGCGTAAACTATTTCAACTAGCGCATTTTTACTTTCAGTCCAAAATACATCTTTAGCTCCTTCAGCTTTCTGGAAAATCATATCCGGATTTTCATCGGGATTGATTTTTGAAATGAGATAGGTGTATAACAACTCATTACTGATTATCCGTGCTACCTTATAATCAAAAAATGTCGAGAACGAAGGATCCATCTCAAACACCATACTGTTCAATCCATCATGGTAATTAATGTTTCCCCGTTTAAAGTATGTGTTGTCTCTATCTGTTCTTCCGGAGCGGTAATACCTATAAAAATCAGAATTACAGATATGCTCCATATACTCTTGCTTCAGATTGGACAACTGGTTAGAAAAATAGTTTTCATACATCTTACCATTATCTACCGGACAAGCTGTTTCGATGCGATAAACCTTATTGTAGTAAATCAGTTTTCCTAATATCTGAGGCTTGATGGTTCGGAAGAAATTAACCTCTTCATCATCACTTTTAAAACCTTCAGAAATAATACTTTTTTTGACCGAGAATAGTAGGTCTTGCAGATACACTGTCATCTCGTGTGCTTCATCAATCAGCCTTTTGCTTTGAGACGAAATCTTGTCTTCCTTTCTATGTATCTCTAAAATAATGTTTTGGGTAGAGTAATTCATAGCTTATAATTTTTAGACGGGACAACCAGAGTTTATAATCAGGTTATTCCTAATTAAAGCACAAAATTTATTATTTCTATTTACATTTTTCCCCAAGATACACCCAACTTGGGAAAGATTTATTTTTAAAGTTTGATATTAGATTGAACGACAAAATAGATTGAGTTAGCTTCAATTACCTCATTTTTTACAGCGATAATTTTCCTGTAAAAAATATAAATGGTACATTTGCTTTACGTTATAAGTGAATGAAAGTTGATGCAAATCAGGGAATTGAGTTCCGTTACTAATTCGTTACCGATAATCTTTTTCGCTTTTGTAACTCCCTTATTATAAACTACATTTTAGTTTTCTAACATTTTTTTATAAAAAACATCAAAATGAATTGCTCATTTGTTTAAGATAGCTATATTTGCATCATCGAATTACAAATTATATGTGAGTAAAACGGTGAGTAGTTCTTGAATAAAAAAGTCAATTTATTGATACATAGATATTTGAATGGTCATGGATTCGTCCTGCCACCCCGACAAGAAAGCTCTAACGAAAGTTAGGGCTTTTTTTGTACTAAGGTTTACCTATTTATTTAAAATTCTATCCTAAACCAATTTCTGTATATCTCTACGAATGCATAGAAATGCTTATTAAATTTTTACTAATACTTCTTCTTCTTTAGGGGCATAATACCAATTATGCCTTCTGGTATCTTGTATAATACAAGATATTAACATATCCTTATCAAGAATTAACATGTTTGAGGCTATTTCAAAATTCTATTTAATAATTATATAAATTTATAGCCTGATTATATAACCAATAAGAATCAAAGACTTTATTAACACGAAATGACCTAAAGAAAATCTATGCCTTATTTAATAAGTGTTAAAAAAACATTTATTATTAATTATGAAAATTTAATCAATCTATAGTTACCAATTATGAGAGACAAACTTTACTTAAAAACAAGCCCGTTTAAGCGATTGTTGTTATCCTTGATGTGTTCCTTGATGATTCTTTCATCCTATGCACAAGAAGATTTGATACGCATCGCTGGTGTGGTCACGGGGACAGATGGCCCACTATCAGGAGTTACTATTTCCTTGCAAGCAGGAAGAACATTAGGTTCTACTGATGTTAAAGGGTATTATGAATTTGAGGTTCCTCGAACCGCCACAGTGATTTTTAATCACCTCGCTTATGAAAAGACAGAGATTAAAATCACGGATTATAAACCAAACTCGACAGGAGTTTATGTCATTGACCTAGCTTTAAACGAAAAAATAGGTAATGAAATCGATGAAGCCGTCGTTGTTGGATTCGGTACACAGAAAAAAGCGTCGTTAGTGAGTTCGATTACTGTGGTTAATCCCAAGGAACTAAAGGGGCCAAGTTCCAATTTGACCACCATGCTTGCTGGACGTGTTTCAGGTATGATCGCATACCAGCGATCGGGAGAACCAGGTGCAGATAACGCACAATTCTTTATTCGTGGTTTGGGATCTTTTGGTTCAGGAAAAACTGATCCATTGATCTTAATAGATGGTATTGAGTCTACAGCAACTGATATGGCTCGTCTTCAACCCGATGATATTTCGGCATTTTCTGTATTGAAAGATGCAACTGCAGCAGCTGTATACGGTGCTCGTGGTGCAAATGGTGTTGTTTTGATTACCACTAAGACCGGTGCTCAAGGTAAAACAAAATTTATGGTTAGAACGGAAGGGAAGTTGTCTACTAATACGCAGCATATTCAGCTGACCGACAATATTACCTACATGAACTTGGCAAATGAAGCTGTCTTAACAAGACCCACTCCAAAACCTTTGCCTTATTCACAAGCTAAAATAGAGCATACGATTAGAGGAACTGACCCTTATTTGTACCCAAATAATGATTGGGTAGATATGTTGATCAAAGATTATACATTCAACCAAGGCTACAATTTAAGCGCAAGTGGTGGTGGTAATAGAGTACGCTTCTATGTGTCAGGAACATATAATGCTGATAATGGTATATTGAAAAAACATGGAACAAGTAATTTCAATAACAACATCAAATTAATTAACTATTCATTACGCTCGAATATCAATATTGACTTAACTAAAACTACAGAAGCTCGTGTAAATCTATATGGACAATTTGATGATTATAATGGACCTATTCGCGATGGTGCAGAATACTTTAGAATGGCATTATGGTCTAATCCAGTTCAATTCCCCGCAGTTTATCCAGCAGAGTATCTTCCATATATCCAACACCCCTTATTTGGTGGATATGTGGTAATGGATGGTGTTAATACGAATGGTTCATTATTAACTAATCCATACGCAGAATTGGTTAGGGGATATAGACAATATAATCGTTCCACATTAATGCCACAATTGGAGATCAAACAAAATTTAGATTTCCTTACAAAAGGATTGAATTTCAGAACAATGGCTTATGCAAAGCGCTACTCGTATGGTCAGACTTCTCGCTCATATAACCCATTCTACTATTCGGCAAGATTAGATCCGGCTGATTATACTGTGGATTTAAGTGTAATCAATGACGGTACCACTGGATCTGTAGGACAGGTTGGCCAAGAATTTTTAGGATATGGTTCATCAGGATCGGATATCAATTCTACTTTATATTTAGAAGCTGCTGCTAACTATGCCCGCAATTTTGGTAAACATGATGTATCGGGTATGTTGATTACCTTATTCCAAGATTATAAAATTGCACGAGATAATATTACTTCACTACAATTAGGTCTTCCTCGTCGAAACAATGGTCTTTCAGGGCGTTTTACATACGGTTATGATAATCGTTATTTAGCTGAATTTAACTTCGGTTATAATGGGTCTGAACGTTTTCACGAATCAAAACGTTTTGGTTTCTTCCCTTCATTTGGTTTAGCGTATAGAATTTCGAATGAGAATTTCTTTGAATCGCTAAAGCCTGTGATTTCGGATATGAAATTAAGAGCGACATATGGTATTATTGGTAACGATGCAATAGGTTCGGATACTGATAGATTTTTCTACTTGTCAGAAGTTAATATTGGAAATGGAAACTATAGCTCTACGTTTGGTTACGATTACCAATATAGTAGGCCTGGTGTCAGTGTGAGTCGCTATGCAAACCATGACATCGCCTGGGAACAATCCCGACAAATTAACTTAGGTTTTGATATGTCATTTTTGAATGGAAGTATCAATATCGTAGCAGACGCATATAAAGATTATAAATCAAATATTCTAGAATCTAGATCATACATCGGTACAACTATAGGTCTTCAAGCAACTCCTATGGCTAATACGGGTAAAGTAGAAAAACAAGGTTTTGATATTGCGATAGATTACAGCAAAAGCTTATCTACAGGATGGTTTTTCCAATACAGAGGTAATTTAACATTTGCCCAATCTAAGATCACAAAACGGGATGAGTTGCTGTATCCAGAAAATATGTCATATCGATACCAAGTTGGGCATTCGGCAGCACAACAGTTTGGATTAATTGCAGAACGCTTGTTTATTGATGAGTATGATGTTGCTAACTCTCCAATCCAACAATTCGGTGATTATATGGCTGGGGATATCAAATACCGTGATATGAATGGGGATGAGATGATTACTTGGAATGATGCTGTGCCCATTGGTTATCCTACTTCTCCTGAATTGATTTATGGATTTGGGGGTACAACAGGGTATAAAGGTTTTGATTTCTCATTCTTCTTCCAAGGTTCGGGTAAATCTTCATTCTTTATCAATCCAGAAAACATAACGCCATTCGTCCATAATGTTAATGCTGGCGCTCAAAACGGTTTATTGACTGCGATTGCTGAAAGTCATTGGTCTGAAGAAAACAGAAATATGTATGCTTTCTTCCCGAGATTGAGTGACTATTTTGTAGGTAATAACAACCAACAATCTACTTGGTGGATGCGTAATGGCGAATTCTTGCGTCTAAAAAATATTGAATTAGGATTTAATGCGCCTTCATCTTTGTTGGATCGCTATAAGTTAGGTTCTGTTCGTTTCTATGCCAATATGATGAATGTATTTACAATTAGCAATTTTAAGTTGTGGGATGTTGAGATGGGAGGTAACGGTTTAGGTTATCCAATTCAACGTACATACAATTTTGGTATTCAAGCAAATTTTTAATTATGAAAGCGAAAAAATTAAAGAAATATATCACGTTAGCTTCTGTGTCAGCTGTATTGTTGAGTACAACGAATTCTTGTAAGAATTTTTTGGATATTGTGCCTGATAACGTTGCTACAATAGAATATGCATTTAGATTACGTGTAGAAGCTGAAAAGTACCTTTTTACACTTTATAATTATATTCCCAAAGAAGGCAATGTATGGAATAATCCAGCCTTTCTAGCGGGAGACGAAATATGGATTCCTTATCAAACCAGTATTTCTCCATGGTCTTTCGAGATCGCGAGAGGTAATCAACGTGTGACTGATCCCTATGTGAACTATTGGTATGGGAACTATGATGCTAACAGAGGTTTGTATCAGGGTATCAGACACTGTAATATCTTTATTGATAATATGTCTGATCCAACTTTAGTCCCTGATATTAGTTCTTCGGAACGAGCTCGTTGGATTTCGGAAGCAAAATTTTTGAAAGCTTATTTTCATTTCTATTTGATGCGTATGTATGGGCCTATTCCAATTATGGATGATGATATTCCGGTAAGCGCGCCTAAGGAAGTGATGGATGTTCCGCGTAATTCCGTGGATGAATGTGTAGAATATATCGTTAATTTACTGGAGGAATCTTATTCCGATTTACCAGATCAAATTGTTGACCGACAAAATGAATTGGGTCGTATTACCTTGCCGATTGCTAAGGCGGTGAAAGCACAAACTCTATTGCTAGCAGCAAGTCCTTTGTTTAATGGTAATCCTGATTTTTCAAGTTTGAAAAATAAAGACGGTAAATTCTTGTTTCCACAGCAGTTTGACCAAACTAAGTGGGCAAGGGCAGCAGAAGCAGCAAAAGATGCTATAGAAACTGCAGAAGCTAATTTACATTCGTTATTTACATTCACACAAGGGGGTAACTTGTCTATTTCTGATGTGACTAAATTGGAATTAACATTGAGACAGGCTGTGTGTGAAAAATTTAATGAAGAACATATTTGGGCGGATCCAAATAGCCGTACTTGGGATTTACAACGTGATGCGATGCCTCCATTGAGTGCAGAAGAAAATCACAATGATAACCGTAAAATTTTCTCTCCGCCATTGAAGATTGCGAAGATGTTTTATACCAAAAATGGTGTGCCTATTAATGAAGATAAAACATTGAATTTTAGTGATGATACGGAATTGCGTACAGCTACACAAGACGATAAATATCGTATCGAACCAGATTTCACAACAGCAAGATTGCATTTTGATCGTGAACCTAGGTTTTATTCTTCATTAGCTTTCGATGGTGCGCGTTGGTTTAAATACGATACTCCAGGATATTCTGACGAAAATTCTAAAGTAGTTCGTAGTAAAAGACCAGACTATGCTGGTAGTACACACGCATTTCACTTTAATGAAACAGGCTATTTTATCAAAAAACTAATCGATTGGAATCAGGTAACTACAGCTTCGGGGGTAACATATAAAGAATATCCTTGGCCAAAAATTCGTTTAGCAGATTTGTATCTGATGTATGCAGAAGCCTTAAACGAATCCGAAGGTCCGGGCAATGAAGATGTCTTTGTGTATTTGGATAAAATCAGAACTCGCGCCGGATTAAAAGGCGTGAAGGAGTCGTGGACAAATTTTTCTACCAACCCTAATAAGTTTACAACTAAAGAAGGGCTTAGAGAGATTATACGTCGTGAGCGTTTAATTGAGTTAGCATTTGAAGGTCAACGTTTTTGGGATTTGAGAAGATGGAAAACAGCTGCGGTTTCCTTAAATGAACCTATTACAGGTTGGAATATGCAGGGTGAAAATACAGCCTCCTATTATGTGATCAGAACAGTGTATAATCAGCGATTTATCGCACCAAGAGATTATTTCTGGCCTATTAGTGAAAATACTGTAATTCAGAACTTGAATCTTGTTCAAAACTATGGTTGGTAATAATAATTTATATATCATGAAGAAATTAATTTTAGGAATAATGATGCTTTGTAATATAGCATTGTTGACAACTTCCTGCGAAGAAGAGAATATGCTAAACCCCTTGGAGTCAAGTTCCACTCCTCCGGGCCAAGTAACGAATGTGCAGGTATTGAATAAAAAGGGTTTATCAGTTTTGACTTATAGTTTACCTAACGATAAAGATTTGTCGTATGTAAAAGCTGAATATATACTTCCAAATGGTTCAACACGATCAGTAATAGCTTCTTATTATACGAATCAGCTTATTGTCGATGGATTTTCGGAACCAGGAACGTATAAAGTTAAATTATACGCTGTTAATCGTTCAGAGGTAGCATCTGAACCTACAGAAGTGACTGTTACGCCTGAAGAATCTCCTATTTGGGATATCTATCGTTCTTTAGCAGTACAGCCTTCATTTGGTGGTTTGCAATTAAGAGCTGAAAATCCTGACCGAGCTAAAATCTCCATATTAATTATGGAAAAAAATGAATACGGTGAATGGGTAGCGGATCCAAATAGTGTGTATACGTCTACGGACAAAATCTTGGCGACTATGCGTGGTATGGATACGATTCCCCGTGACTTTGCTTTCGTGGTGCGTGATCGTTGGTTGAATTATACAGACACATTGTATACACAAATCAAACCATTATACGAGACTGCTATTCCTAAATCTGGTTATCGTGGTTTTAGATTGCCAGGTGATGCGCCAAATCATACTTCCACATCACATGCAGGTATGTGGGATGGTGATATTATGAACTGGCCTCGTATTTATATGACTCAAGCTGCTATTTCTGGACCACATTTTACGACAATTGATTTAGGGGGATTATCGAAACTCAGTCGTATAGTAATTTGGGATTATCCAGAATACTACAATGGACGTACCTATTATTACAAAGGAAACTTAAAAGAGTTTGAAGTTTGGGGTTCTGATAATCCTCCGGCTGATGGATCGTGGAATAACTGGCATTTATTAGGGTCTTATAACGCGACTAAGCCTTCGGGATTACCATTCGGTCAACAATCGGATGAAGATTACCAAACTGCTGTAAACGGCTTCAATTGGGAATTTGATATCACAGCGCCAAAAGTTAGATATATCCGTATCAGAAGTACAAAGAATTGGGATGGATCTTCTTATATGGCAATTGGAGAGATTCAAGTATATGGTGACCCTAGATAATTAAATACTAAGTTATGAATAAGATGAATAATCATAGAATATTTACATGTGTAGCCGTGTTATTGTTTGTAATAGCTGCTGCTTCGTGTAAAAAAATGGACGATTATAAGAAATATATCGAAGATAAACCTGTAATTAATTATACAGGAAAAGTAGATTCTGTCCGTGTATTTTCTGGTAAAAATAGAGTCTTAATAAAAGGCTTATTGGTGTCTGATCCAAAAATCAAAGAGGCGAGAATCTATTGGGATGGCCGTAGAGATTCGCTTGTAGTTCCTATTTCCAGAACTTCAGGAGTTGATACCTTAAAAGCTGCTATTGCCAATCTAGAGGATCGTGTCTATAATTTTGAAATTGTAACATATGATGATCTGGGCAATAAGTCAGTCAAAGTATATGCCTTTGGAAGATCATACGGTGAAAATTATCAACTTTCGTTAACCAATCGTCCTATCGCAACGAACAGTTTGAATACAAGAACCAATACTTTTGACGTTACCTTCGGTAATGTGGATCGTACATTGGGAATATTTGCTACAGAGTTGAAATACATTGATTTATCAGGGCAAGAGCAAGTTAAGAGAATTAAAATTGACGAAAATGCGTTGAGCTTATCGAATGTGAAAGTAGGCGAACTGATGTCTTATCGTAGTTTATATCTACCGGATACATTATGTTTGGACACGTTCTACACGGATTATACACATTTTAACCCTGCCTTGAAGTTTGAGTTGAAGAATGGAACTTTTCCTTTTGCTCGTGAAGCTTGGGACGGAAGTAGATGGGGAAATCCTGCAGATTGGACTGTAAATGCAGCAACACGTAATGCAGGAAATAATACCTACGGAGGTTATGAACTGCGTTCAGGAAATGGAGCCTTATCTCTTGAAGGGGGCTGGGGACTTCCTGTTGTAGTAAATGGAAAAATCTATCAAAGTATTGAGTTGCCTGAAGGTAATTATAAGATAACAGTCGAAAAGTATGAAAAAGGTGCTGCAGGAGTGGTGAATCTCGTGGTGTCAGAAGGAACAGAAATTCCAGATGAGGCTAACCTAGCTACACAAGCTATAGCATATTCCAGCTTTGCTGCCGGAACCTTGAGTAAAGAGATGAATTTTACCATTACCAAAGGCGGGACTTATCTAATCGGTTTCTTAGGAAATATGCCAAATACGGGTTCTTATTTCAAAGTATTGGGTAATATCCGCCTAGAAACGCGTTAATTAAAAAACCCAAATTATATCTTAATCAATCAGAATGGCTTTGCCTTTCTGATTGATTAAGTTTTTTATCACCTATACATTCTAAAAATGAATAGATTTTTACTTCTAATATCTTTAGTTTTTTCCTTTGCATGTGGCAAAACTAATAATCCTCAACCTGCGCCTGATGAAGGTAATGAACCGCCTGCTCCAACCATAGAATTACCCAAATTGGCTAGTACAACATTGCTAAGTGTAAGCACGACGAAAGCTACTCTAAAGTCTAAAGTCGAAAATACAGGTGGGGCATCTATTACAGAACGGGGTATTTGCTGGGCTATACACAATAATCCTACGGTAAATGATTCTAAAGCACGTCCAAATAGTGTTTCGGGAAGCGGAGAATTTGAAGTAGAACTAACGGCTCTGGAAGGTGGTAAGACATATTATGCGAAATCTTTTGCTTCAAATAGTAAGGGAAGAGCATACGGTCCTGTTTTTGAATTTAAAACAGATAGTTACGAAGATGCTAAAATGGCTGTAACATCAGTATTGTTCTACAAATTAAATAGCATGGAAGCATCCTCTAAAATCGAATCAACCGGAGGTGCTAATGTGTTAGAAGCAGGGGTGTGTATTTCTCATAATCAAAATCCGACGATAAACGATACTAAAGTTATTGCATCCAAAATTGAGAATGAAAGTTTCAAAGTTGATGTTAAAAACTTGGAATTAGGTAAAAGTTATTTTATTCGTTCGTATGTCACTACGGTTAAAGGCACATTTTATGGTAGCCAAGGTAGTTTTCAAACGTATAATAAAGGAAAGATTACGGTGAACTATCACAATCAGTCTAATATTCCTGCCGATGTATTTGCACGTCTTAAAGCTATGGCAGACCATGGTGTCCGCTTACTGGAAGAACATACGAGTATTGTAAAAACAGTAACTATAGAATATAATACGGGAGTAGCGACTGCTGATGCAAGTCTTTCGGGTTGGATGAGATGGGGAAGCAATGTTTCTTATCAGAAAGCAGGAACTTTTTTACATGAATTTGCACATACAATCGGTGCAGGAACTTCTTCTTATTGGACAAATACCTTAATAAAAAATGGAATCTATACGGGTGCCAATGCAAATCTTGCGTTGAGAAAAGCGACCAATGATCCAAGTGCGCAGTTAAAAGGAGATAATCAACATTTTTGGCCCTATGGTATTAATGGAGCGCACGAAGATACAGGGCGAGATTCAGATTATGTTATTACCTGTTTGATTATAGAAGGTTTTAAGCGTGATGGAGTGCCAATTAATTAATTTGTAGGTTATCATAATTATATCATTAAGTCCTTAGCCAATGGTTAAGGGCTTGTTTTTTTCCAATCTTTATCATTATACCAGCGTTACGCATTGTAGAATTTTCTTAAATTTAGATATGAAATCAATGCCTACGGAATTACAGCTTCAACAACTGCGTCAGCATATTGAAAAAATATCCCCAATAGCTGATGAGGAGTGGGATGATTTTAGTTCGGAATGGTGCTGTGTTAGATTCCCAATGAAAACAATTATTACACTTCATGGACAGGTAGAATCGTACCTGTATTTTGTGTTAGAAGGTGTACAGAGATCTATCATGTTTCTCCAGATGGGCGTGAAGCTAATATTATTTTCTCGTATCCATTCTCATTCTCGGGCGTGGTTGATTCTGCGATGACACAGACCGCTTCGTCTTATTTTTTTGAAACGCTGAGCGAGAGCTTATTTTTGCGCATTCCAGTAGCTAAATTTGTACATTTTACTGAAAAGTATACTAATGTATCTAAGTTTGTACAGCTTGCATTATCTCATAACATTAAAGGTCTATTGCATAGACTTGTGGAAATTCAAAGTCTGAAATCCGAGGACAAATTCAAATTATTTATGCAAAGAAGCCACCTCATCGCTATTTGGCAAACTATCTTGGTATTGACCCGACGAATTTTAGCAAACTCATCAATAAAGTTCTGATTTAACATCTTTGCTTACTTTCCTTGCCAATGTTTTCAAATCTTGGTATTCACCAAGATTTCTGAGGAGAAGCCATTCTATTTTTGCTAGTATGAATAAGGGAAGTAAAATATTAAATTATTTAGGACATGCAACAGTTGCTTTGTCCTTATTAAGTTTGGCTTATGTAGCTTTAATGGCTTGGGTTAATCCTTATCAGGTAATGCTTTTGGTGGGAGAAAAATTATCTAACACCGATTCAATGAGCTCGATACGAGGTGTGTATGGAGGAGTGGGGCTATTTTTAGTTGGTGTTTTGGCTTGGTTTTGGAAAAATAATCTTAAAACAAGTTTGCAATTGTTGGGATTGTTTTGGTCTTTATATGCTTTATCAAGAATAGTCACATGGATGGTAGAAGGACCTTTAGGAGATTTTGGAAAACAATGGCTAATGATAGAATTTTTTTTAGGAATGTTAAGTCTATTGTTGTCGCCTGTTATAACGCAAAAAGAGCCGAAAAAGTCAAATAACTTAGCTCATCAATAAAGTATTCTTGATTACTTAATGTTGGATTTTATCGGATTGTGATTTAAAATAAAGTTCTTCTTTTTATATAGAAGAACTTTATTCTTTTCTAATAGGATTATTACAATTTATATGATAACAATTTTAAGAAATTGTCCTATTTTAAACATGAAATAGGGGTATGGTTACTTCGTAGTAAGCTTACGTACTCCTACTAACTTAAACCTTTACTAACAGTTATATTATGCGTATTTATTATTATTTTATTGCTTTGCTATTTGGTTTCCATACTTCGCAGGCACAACAACAATCTAAAGATTCTTATAAATTAGTTTGGTCCGAAGAATTTAACAAAGATGGAAAGGTAGATGAATCCACATGGAATTATGAAAGAGGTTTTGTGCGTAATCATGAAGATCAATGGTATCAAAAAGATAATGCTTATTGCAAAGATGGTTATTTGATTATTGAAGTTCGTAAAGAAGAAAAGCCTAATCCGACTTATGAAGAAGGAAGTGCCTCTTGGAGCAAAGCAAAAAAAATGATTAAATATACTTCTTCTTCTTTAAATACTTCAGGGAAGAAACAATGGCTGTACGGAAGATTCGAGATGCGTGCAAAAATAGCAGTTGGCTCTGGATTATGGCCTGCATTTTGGACATTGGGGGTGGATAAGGAATGGCCATCTAATGGTGAAATTGATATTATGGAATATTATCGCGGAAATATATTGGCAAATATCGCAAATGGAACTACCAAAAGATGGTCTGCAGAGTGGCATAACGGTATTAAATCTGTAGAATCTTTAGGTGGAAAAAAATGGGCGGATGAATTTCATGTATGGAGAATGGATTGGGATGAAAAAGAAATTGCTCTGTATGTAGATGATGTCTTAATGAATAAAGTTGCTATGGAAAAATTGGTGAATAAAGATGGTACGGGATTCAATCCTTTCAAGCAGCCGCATTATATCTTAGTTAATTTTGCATTAGGAGGAGATAATGGCGGAACTATTGATGAATCCTTATTGCCTGCTCAGTATTTAATCGACTATATTCGCGTGTATCAAAAGAACTAATTTATACATATCTCTACACCTAAATTAAACCCCTTTACTAAAATTTGGTCTGTTTATTGTAAGTAAGCACCAAAGAAAGGGAATATATGAAGAGATTTATTACATATGCTTTAGCAGCAATAATTGCATTATCCGTAACATCGTGTTATACAAATGGGCGACATCCGCATGGTCATTTGCCGCCTGGTCAGGCCAAAAAGATTTATGGTGACAAGTCTGCTAAAAGACATGCTCCAGGGCAAAAGAAGAAAAAAAATAAGAAGAGCAAAAAACCAAAACATCATAAACACGATGTCTATTATGTGCCAGGATATAGGTATTAAAAACAAGAAATCCTTTCTAAAATAGAAAGGATTTCTTGTTTTTTTAGAAAACTAAAAAATTAACAATATTCATCAAAAGCTGCAATCAAATTATCTGCAATCATTTGAGCTGGACGACCTTCGATCATGTGTCTTTCGATCATATGAACTAATTTTCCATCTTTGAATAAAGCCATAGCTGGTGAAGATGGAGGGTAAGGCAACATATATTGACGTGCTTTGTCTACAGCATCTTTTTCCATACCTGCAAAAACAGTAACCAATTTGCTTGGTTTTTTACCATTTTCAACAGCGAAGCGAGCTGCAGGACGAGCGTTAGCAGCAGCACAGCCACATACGGAGTTTACCACTACAAATACAGTTCCTTCTGAAGGAATCGCTGCATCAACTTCTTCTACTGTTTTTAATTCTTGAAAGCCTGCATCAACTAACTCTTGACGCATAGGAGCTACTAAATATTCTGGATACATTATTTTTAAATTAAATAGTTAAGAACAATAATTATATCACCAATCCTATTAGATTTTTGATATGTGCAAATATACTTGGAATTAAAAGTTTATGCAAGAAGCAATCCTCAACCTAATGTCAGAATTAAAGGATAAAGATGAATTTGTTGATTTCGATCTTTTCAAATGCTTTGTGTATGGAATACAGTAATAAAAGATTCTTTCGAGTATTTAGAAAGTTCGTGATTAGAGGTGTATAGCCTCTAAATTTTTGCTAGTGTACGTAAAAGAACAAAAGGATATTGAGCTTCAATATCCTTTTTGTATTTAAGTAGATGTATATTGCTTATTTATATAATCGAATGCGTATTTGAATATTCTCTTTGGTGTCAAAAATTAAAGAATCCTGCATCGAACGTACAGAAAAACTACTAGTATTTTCTTTAATACTATTCTTTACAAGATTTATTTTATCAAGAAGATCTTGAATAGGATGTGTTGTGTTAAGTTTTTTCATAAGTATGATAATAGATTGGCTATCTATATTACTATATACAAATATACCACCTAACCCCGATTATCTTAAATACCTAATTGTGTGTATTTTTTTATTATGAGTTATAATAATTTATTGAAACCACTAGCTAAATACCATTTTAACGATCGGTAATAATCATGCACTATTTCTTCATTTTCTATATTCGGAATATAGCAAGTGAGCCCACTACACTTATTAATTATATATCCATTAAACTTAGCTGTATTAGCTTTATAAATAACCGCTTGATTTATTGCTGATTTTAAAGATGCAACATGTTGATTGTTATAATTGGTTTCAATAAAATCCAAAAAATCAAATGCAATAAGTGGGTTGCTGTAGCGGTCAAAATCCATTCGTTGTATTTCGTCCCGATTAAAATCTTCGTAAAGTGGACTTTGAGTTGTTAAAACTTGTTTTGTGATGTTAGAGATGGTTTCTAATTTGGAAGCGTCTATGACAGAAATAGTTGCAGACTGAAAGTTGCCTGAAAGTGCATTGTAATGTTCATAGTATTTTTGTGCAACCTTTGTATACGCTTGTGTTCCTTCCTCAAATAGATTGTTGACAATTTTGTCATACGGCATTCCATTGGATACCACTTCTCCGGGAGAAGCAATGAAGTATTTTGCTTTATCTTTTATTTCATAGAGTACTTCTAGACTTGCCATGGAACAGGCATCAAACATGATAAAATCAAAATGATTCGTTGGTAAGGCATTGTTTAATTCTTTAATATCCATTTCGTCTCCACCGTCATTGCCAAATGATTTTAATTTTATGGGACCAACATTTGCTGTTACCCAGCCGGTAGCATGAGACCATAGTATTAATCCGTACGATTTGGCTTCATAATTTTCCTTTACTTCTGTGATTACTTGACGAAGTATTGTAGGATCAGATGAATTGTGACTCGCATAATCTTTTATTTTTCTTTTGCCTTCCTTTTTTGAGATATGGTATAAGGCAGCATTAGTGCCTGGAAATTTCGCATAGACCAATAAATTACCGTTTACATCCCCGATATTTTCTTCAATCTGATCAATATTATTATATGCTTCGGTTGAAAGATTGTTGTTCGCTGCAATATACACGAGTATTGTTCGAAATGGTATTACTTTATCTGGAGATGAGGGATTAGGTTTACAGCCTATAAGTAATGCTATTAATATAATTTGGGAATAAAATCTGTGAAACAACTTCATGGTGATATGCTTAGTTGAGTAATGTTACAATGTAGATGAATATTGGTGTAAATATGTAATACAATTTACAAATTATTACCCATCTTATAAAACAAAATTCAATAAAAAAGGGTGGCAGATGCCACCCTTTTATTTCTAAACTAATCTTTATTTATTAGTTGTTTGGATTTACTTTGATTTTGATTTCTTTTACAACATCAGCACCAGTAGTGTTCCATTTATTAGCAACAGTTACTTTATATACTAAATAAATAGGTTGTTGTAAATTTGCTCCAGAGTTAGTCCATCTCAAATTCTGTCCAACAACTGAACCTGTAGCTCCACTTGGTGCACTTATTGTAGAGCCTGAAGCATTTTCGTAGCGCTCAAATGTTACACTAGTTAAATTGTAATTATTAAATGCTCCCGAGATTCCTGTAATTCCGTAGCTGCTAATCAAACTAGTATTTTTAGTGTTACCAGTTATACCGTTGTAGTTGTAAATAACAGTACCGTTGAAATCTGATAAGCTTACTAATCTTCTAACATCAACTTCAGAGATATTAGTACCAGAGTTTTCTTTATCAACAAACTCTTTGTAAGGAGTTTTTAATGTAATCGCATTTACTGGGTTTTTGAATTGTACAAAGAATTCTTGACTATCATATGCAACACCATTCAAATATCTATGTGCAATCACTTTAACAGGTGTTCCGTTTACTCTAGCTCTAGCAGTAGATTGGGTGTAATCTAATTTAATGTTGTCAGATCCGTCGATTGAAATACCTGCAATTGTTGGAAGAATTTCAAATCCAAATGTAACATTAGGGATTGTAGCACCACTTACAGGGCCAGAAATATTCCATGCATCCCAAAGATTTGCTTCTAAGTTCCAATTGTTAGCTGAAATTAATTTACCATTTACTATAATGTTGTTAGCACTCCAGAAAGCAGGTTCTTTTTCTAGGCTAGCAATATTATTTAATCCAACTTTTACAGTTACAGTTACATTAACAACAGGATCTGCTGAAATTGAGCTTGTATATTTACCTGTAATTGTGTAAGTGCCTGGTAATACATTGCTTGCGATATTAATTTTTCTTGCAAAACCTTGTGTGCCATTATTCATAGAAGCAACATCCCAAGTGATACCTGCATGATCTGAAGATACAGACGAGAAGCTATATACAGCATGGAAGTCTTGTGCAGTTTTACCAACATTATTGTATGCAGCATCTAAAGTTTTAGGAATAACAAATGCAATAGTTGGAGTACCAGCTGCGCTTGTCATTTTGTAATCAATATTACCTACTACATCTACAGGTGTAACTGGAGTAGACACAATGTCAACTCTAACAATACGGCTTGCGATTAAGTCCGCAGCAGCATTTCCACTTCCTGCAAATAAATCTACTTTTACGTATGCTTTATTGTTAACTGCGGCGATGTTGTAAGTATTTGGTGTAGAGATTTTTACTGATAATTTACCAGTTGCAGGATCTAATTCTAACCAATCACCTACGTCAGTATGGTTGTCAGCTGTAGGTAGCGAATAACGTAAATTGTATTGGCTTGGCGAAAATCCATTGTCATCAAACGAAACAGTTTTTTTGCTTGTTTGAGCTGCATAATAGAATGGTTTTAAAATATCATCTAATACTACAGTTTTGAAATTTGGATTATTGTCAAGGTTTGTACTTGCATTATCTTTGTAATTCAAAGTAATGTCTGCATTATTTCTGTTTTGAGCAGTAGTTTTTGAATGAGGTAATGCTAACAATGTAGCTGTATTATCATCTGTGTAAGCTCCACCTGCATAAGTCGGGTTAACGCCTGCACTTAAGGTAATTTTATTGTTACTATCTTTAGCAAATTTTTCAATTGTTACCTCGTTTTGTGCAATGATTTCTTCTTTTGCAAGAGTATATCCAGAAGTAACATATTGTTGAGATGCATTCGCTTTAGTGTTTTTAACTCTAAAGGCAACTTGTAAATTTTCACCAGTTGATAAAGCAGTAATTGGATTACTTGCAGTTTTTGGTAAAAATCTCGCAGTTACATTAGAGAAACCTTGTTCAGAGAATTGAACGAAATCAAAATTAGTATTTACCGATGAGGCATTACCTGATCTGAAAATAACGTCTTGTGATGTAACCGATACTAAACCTCCTTGCTCATAAAAAGATGGATTAACTCCGTAAGGATTTAAGTCGTAAGTAAGCTCACCCCAACCTTGTAGTTTAGTAGTTTTAGTAGCTAAATTGTTAACAATTCTAGGGAAGAAAACAACTGGAATGTTAGCATTTGTATATTTAGGTTGTAATGTTAAACTAGTGATAGCAACTTGTTCTTTTGCTAAGAATAAAGAGCTTGATACGCCTTTTGCATCAGTAAATACAACATTATATCCGCCATCTGTTTCTTCCATAGCGATATCGCCAGCGTAAGCCTGAACTGTTGTTGCTACGCCATTAAGAGCCCAGTATTTTTTTCCATCAGTTCCACTTACGATCGTTACAACAGTGCCGTCAACGCCATCTTTACCGTCTTGTCCATTATCGCCTTTAGGTCCTTGAGCTTTAACCCCTGTATCAACAGCTGCTGCACCATTGTTGGAAATCCAGAAGTTTCCATTTTGTCCAATTGTTACAATAGGAGAACTTCCATTTGCTCCAGCTGATCCAGGTGCTCCAGGTGTTCCAGCAGGACCCTGTGGGCCAGTAGCTCCAGTATCTCCTTTAGCTCCGTTTACGATATCATACGTAGTAGATTGGCCAGTTGGCGATTTAAATACAATTCTAAAACCTCCGGTGATTGCAGTTACTGATTCAACTACATTGTTAGCGGCTAAAGATTGTAATTGTGTTTTAAGAGCAGCAATGTCATTTTTGTTTTGCTCAATGCTTTGTTCAAGTCGTGTGATGTCGTCATCATACTTCTTACAGCCTTCAAATACCACCGAGCTACTAATAGCTACAGCTAAGGCTAGTTTGGATAGATTTCTAATTTTCATATTCGCTTTTTGAGATTAGTTCGAATTATTTTAATTAATGTTTTTATTAGATGTTCTCAATTAATTTTTTGTAAAAATACAACATAATATTGCATCGGCAAATTTTTTTTTAAAATTTATTTACCGTATGTTTTTAATTCAAATATTAGTTGGTGTTTTTCCCCATCAATATCACTTATTTCTATTTCATAAGAGGTTTTAATGTCCTTTTTGTGGATGATAATGTGTTCTTTAGCGTAATTTTTGTCTTTAAATGTTATGTTTTTAAGTAATGCTAGGTTAATAATATCTTGTTTAGTAATGTCATCTGTACTATCTGATTTGATAATATTCTGAGCAGTTAATGGCTGGCTTTTCATTCCATAGATTAATATTTAACTAGTTTTCAAAGGTGTTCAATTGAATTTTAGATGTAAAACTACAATATTAAATTGTTTTATACAATTATTTTATTGTTTTTGATGTAAAATTTTAATTTATAAACTTTTGGTCTTATTTTTGTTTCCAATGAAATACAAGAATCATTATTGTATAAACACCATACCTTATAAATAAAAATGTCGAACTGGGAACGTCTTGAGAAAGTCATACAATATTTAGGATTTAACGTAAATTCATTTGCAAAGGAAATTGGTTTAAATCGTGCCGAAAGATTATATCAGATCAAAAGAGGTAACTACGCCATCAGTAAAAATTTGGCAAGTACTATAGCATCACGTTTTCCAGATATCAATGAAGCTTGGTTAATAACGGGTGAGGGCAATATGTTGAAGGATGGAGATAGTTATTGTAAAATTCCTTTATATAATATTAGTTTGGAGAATTTTAAGACAGATCTATCTCAGATGACTCCTGCTCACGAATTAGAAATTCCAATTTTATCTGGCAGTGATTTTGCGATTGTCAACGAAGGAGAGGCTATGTCTCCTGAGATAGAACATGCCAGTGTTGTATTTGTTAAAGAAGTAGATAAATCTGCAGTTATATATGGAGATATTTACCTTATCATTTCTGAACACATTAATTTAATCCGCTTTGTGCGAGGATTAGATGATAAAAGATGGAAATTAGTGGCTAAAAATTCAACAGATTATGATGATATCTATATTGATCAAAGTGCAGTAAAGGCTGTATATAAGGTCAAGGGTGTACTGTCTATGGTTACAATGTAAAATTGTAAATAAAAATATTTTATGAAAGCTCATCACAATTGATGGGCTTTTTTCATATGTCATTCTTTACTGTTAAATAGGTTAAATTTAAAATTCTTCATGGTCATAAGTGTGCTTTGATCCATTATTATACAACAAATGTCCAATATAAAACAGCACTAATAATGAAGAAATAAAGGAATACTTAACAAATAAAAATATCAAGAATGAAGAAGCCGAGATATATAATAAAAATAGAAAGGCTTTTTTGCTGTCGTGCATTTTGAAAATAGCCACAAGAGCTAAAATATAAATAAAGGCAGCAAAGGATAATAAAGTCGTGTCGACTTCCAGACCGTTGAATAAAGTAATCATTTTCTTTTTAACTAATGAATGAATAATTTTTAAGCTAAACATTCATGAGGGCAATAGATTGTGATTTGCAAAATCAAAGAGTCGGAATCGGATTTCCGTGCGGATTGGTGTTTGTAAATGCGCAAAGAATTGTGCTCATTAGAACGTAATTGCAGAGTTGAATTTTATTTGTTCTTGCAACTATTCAAAGGTAATACTCGTATATTAAGTTAATGTTAAGTTTTAACTTATTTATTTAAAAAATCTTTGCAAGCCTGTAACCCATTGTTCAGTCTTTGTTCACCTATTCCAGAAACTAATACATAATTTGCATTTAGGGCGTTAAGTTCCTTTTTCCAAATTTCTAAGAATTGCTCCCGTTGATCGGGAAAATCCCGCAAAGGATCATCTTCCCAAGGCAAATCGATATCCATTAATAGATAAAGATCATATTTTCTTGTTTTTATTTCATTAACAACTATATCAGGTGTATATTGAAATAAATGATCGCACCATATTTTTACAGTCAGGATCGTAGTGTCGCAAACCAGGAGATTACTAGCAACGCGAGCGGCAATAGCTTCTTCCAAGGCACGTTGTCCGTGAAACATATTTACTTCATCTTCTACCGTATATTGTTTATTTAGATTTTCACAATAATATCGTGCATATTCGGGGACGCAAAAGGTGTTTAATTCCTGAGCCAAAAAATTAGCCATAGTGGATTTTCCTGTGGATTCAGGTCCCACTACTGCGATTTTTATTATCCCCTGTGTTGAAGTTGACATGTCTGCAATATTACGGAAAAATTAAGAAGTAAAGATGTGTTTGATGGTAGAATAACTGGAAAAATTAGAGGAGAAAAGTTCTACTATTCAATTAAAATGCTTAATTGAACAACCTTGAAAGATACAATTTTAAACCCTAAATTACTTTATTGTACTATCCTGTTGGCACAGTTTGTACTTGCAAAAGATTCGGGTTTAGCTTTGAATACGAAACCCATTCCCAAAATATAGCCCATAGCTTCTTTTAAGGCAACATTGGATTCAAAATGTGGATTTGTATTAATGTCCGCATGTACTTCGAGATCAACTTGGTATCTGTCTAGGAGAGGACAGAGCTGATATGCGGCTTCAATGGATTTTTGGACTTCAAGTAGCATCCTTTCTTTAATGCTCATCTTGCGCGTAATTCGTTCTTTTTGGATAAACATAAATCCGCCTTTATGTTCTCTTAAAAAGACAATAACAGTAGCCATCTCTACGATGTTGCGTTTGACTTGCGAATCAGTGCCGATGTACACCTTTAGTTTGTTTCCTACTTGTCTTTCTCTAATAATAGCTTTTTCAACAGCATCGTTGATAGATGAGCGAAGGTATTCGCCATTGTATTTTTGCCATCCCATAATTTGTTAAGTTTTTTATTAAAATTAAAAGTTGAATGTTCATTGTATATTAAAGTATTATTATTTCTAATTAATGTGAATCCTTGCTTCCGTAGGCTAAATCTCCCGCGTCTCCCAATCCAGGAACAATATAAGACTTGCTGGTAAGTTCCTTGTCCATATCGCCAATCCATAGATGTGCTTCTGGAATAAAAGCACGTACATGTTGAACGCCTTCTTCTGATGCAATCACCGAAGCAATATGTAATTCCTTAATATTGTATTGACTTAAAAGTTCCTTACAACACAATACTAAACTTCTTCCTGTGGCAAGCATTGGATCTGCTATAATGACTATCTTGTCATCAAGATCTGGTGTGTTTTCATATTTTTTGTGAATCTCAAATTCCCCACTTTTCTTCGTATGACGGAATGCAGCGATGAAACCTGAATCGGCTTGGTCGAAAACATTTAATAACCCTTGATGAAATGGAAGTCCAGCTCGGATAATGGTGACTAGCACGGGCTGCTCATCTAAAGTATACATTTCTGAGATGCCTAATGGCGTTTCGATTTCTTCTGGAGAATAGGTCAAGGTTTTGCTGATCTCGTAGGCAATGATTTCACCTAATCTTTCGAGATTTCTACGAAAACGCATTCGATCTTGTTGTATAGTGATATCGCGGAGCTCGGCGATATAGTGATTGGCTATACTATTTTTTTTTGTTAGAATCGTAATCATAGCATTCTAGTTTAGAACCAATTTAACAAAAAAAAATCAGATATGTTTACATTACGTCACAATATACGTGTAATGTTAGGAGTTGGGTTATAGAAATAGTATTTTTACGTTAGAGGCATTTTATGAGATTTGAGCTTACATCTGAATATCAACCTACGGGAGATCAACCTGCAGCTATCAAAGAATTGGTTGCGGGAGTACAACAAGGGGACACTTATCAAACATTATTGGGGGTAACGGGGTCTGGAAAGACCTTTACAGTGGCTAATGTCATCCAACAAACCCAAAAACCTACATTGATTCTTAGTCATAATAAAACGTTGGCTGCTCAACTGTATGGTGAGTTTAAACAATTCTTTCCGAATAATTCGGTGAATTATTTTGTTTCTTACTATGATTACTATCAACCTGAAGCTTTTATCGCGACGACCAACACGTATATAGAGAAGGATTTAGCTATTAATGAAGAAATAGAAAAACTCCGTTTGGCTACAACTTCCGCCTTGATGTCAGGCAGGAGAGATGTAATTGTGGTTTCTTCGGTATCGTGTATTTATGGTATGGGAAATCCAGAAGATTTTTCGCGTTCGATCTTTCGGTTCGGAGTAGGTACGACAATTTCTCGTAACGCTTTTTTACATCGATTGGTTGAAATTTTATATTCACGTACTACTGCAGATTTCAAAAGAGGTACTTTTCGCGTAAAGGGCGATACGGTGGATATTTATCCAGCTTATTTGGATAATGCCTATCGTGTGTCTTTTTTTGGTGATGAAATAGATGAATTATCTGAAATAGATCCTGTATCGGGTAAAACGATTATAAAGCACGAAACCTTATCATTATTCCCAGCCAATCTTTTTGTAACCCCAAAAGATAAATTCACAAATTCTATTTGGTCGATTCAAGAGGAATTGGTGGCGCGCAAAACACAATTGGAGGATGAAGGAAAAATGCTCGAAGCCAAACGTTTGGAAGAGCGCGTGAATTACGATTTGGAAATGATGCGAGAGTTGGGTTATTGTTCAGGTATTGAAAATTACTCCAGATTTTTCGATGGTCGTCAGCCAGGTATGCGTCCTTTCTGTTTATTAGATTATTTTCCAGATGATTATTTGCTTGTTATTGATGAGAGTCATGTGACTTTACCACAATTAAGAGCGATGTATGGTGGAGACCGATCACGTAAGATTTCCTTAGTAGAACATGGTTTTCGTTTGCCAGCTGCATTGGACAATCGTCCATTAAATTTCCCAGAATTTGAATCTTTAACAAATCAGACTATATACGTATCTGCAACACCGGGTGATTACGAATTGCAAAAGACAGAAGGTGTCTTTGTAGAGCAGGTAATTCGCCCTACAGGTTTGTTGGATCCGATTATCGAAGTGCGACCAGCCATTAATCAGGTCGATGATTTCTTGGAGGAAGTTGATAAAGCCATCAAAGATGGGGGACGTGTATTAGCAACCACGTTGACAAAACGTATGGCTGAAGAATTGACGAAATACATGTCCAGGTTGAATATCAAGGTACGATACATTCACTCCGAAGTGAAAACGCTCGAACGTGTTGAAATCTTAAGAGGATTGCGATTAGGAGAGTTTGATGTTTTAGTAGGAGTGAATTTGTTGCGTGAGGGATTAGACTTGCCAGAAGTGACTTTAGTAGCTATTTTGGATGCTGACAAAGAAGGATTTTTGCGTTCGGAACGTTCATTAATACAAACCATAGGTCGTGCTGCTCGTAACGACAAAGGCCGTGTGATCATGTATGCTGATAAAATGACCGATAGTATGCAAATTACAATTGATGAAACAAATCGTCGTCGTGAAAAGCAAATTGCATATAATCTTGAACATGGAATTATCCCACGTACTGTAGGAAAGTCGCGTGAAGAAATATTAGAACAGACTTCAGTAGCCGATTATAAGCCCGGTGAAGTCAAAGCTTATGTTGAGCCAGATGCTTCTTCAGTAGTAGCTGCAGATCCATTGATGGAATACATGGGTGAAAAAGAATTTAAAAAAGCTATCGAAACAGTGCGTAGACGTATGGAAAAAGCCGCTAAGGATATGGATTTCTTAGAAGCAGCAAAATTACGTGACGAAATGTTTGCGATGGAGGCACAATACAAAGAAAGATTTGATTAATCCAAATCTTTCTTATTTTCTTTCTTGATATAATTTAGTTTTATTAAGACTCAACGTCCAGCAGAAATTTTCTTTTGTCAAATAAAAATTCCCATTGGTAAATAATGTATCATTGCTTTGATCCAAAATAATACTGTGATCTTCCTCTGCAACAAATATCTCCGCTTTTTTCTGTAGAGAATCAATGAGTATAAATGCTGAAGTTTGATAAGAATTAGCTGCATTTAGAACATCTAATGAAATGCCGTCTTCGAAAGGACGAATGCAATCATTCTTCAATTGTGACCAAGTATATCCTGCAGAAGTAAGACAACCGTTTTTATCTTTTTCTCCTCCTATATTACTTACTGAATCTACTGTGCTAATAGTAGAAGAAGAAGATGTGGTTCTATTGGATTGACATCCCCAAAAAAGTAATATTGTAAATAAACCTAGTAGTGTGTTAAATTTCATGTGATTCTATAGTTAATAGTGGAGATTAATAATCAAAAAATATTCCGTAGTTATAACAAACAGCTTTATAAAAATGTTTTTTGTTTTATTTGTAATAAACAATTATTAAGTTTATGCAATTTATAATTTTAGAATTGTCTATTTGAAAAAGTGTTAATGAAGAAGGGTGTTTTAGTCATCAAATTTGGTTCCGCATCGGTAACATCGGATGGTGAAATTGATGAACGTATTATATTAGAAATTGCAAGACAAGTATCCGCCTTACAAGCGCAGTACAATATTGTGATTGTATCATCGGGTGCAGTTGCTGCGGGTAAAAAATATATCCCCAAATACAAGGGGACCTTGGAGCAGCGTAAAGCAGCTGCGGCTATTGGTAACCCACTATTAGTGCGAAAATACTCGACCTATTTCAAACCCTTCAAAATTGCTTTGGCACAAAGCCTTTGTGAGCGCCATCATTTCTCCAACAGAGAACAATTTTTGCAGTTAAAAAGTACATACGAGACTTTATGGAAAAACAATGTTATTCCTATTGCCAATGAGAATGATGTAGTAAGTAACAAAGAACTTAAATTTTCAGATAATGATGAGTTGGCAACTTTGATAGCTGCTGGTTTTGGAGCGGATAAATTGCTATTGTGTACGTCGGTACCTGGTGTTTTGGACAATGAAGGAAATGTAATTACTGAAATTGATAATATTGATAAAAGTGTATTATCCCTTGCACGCAAGGATAAATCTGCTGTAGGTTTAGGAGGAATGACCTCTAAGCTCAATTTCGCACGACTTGCTACCCAAATGGGTATTGAAGTGGTTATCTTCAGCATGCATGGCGTGGATAATATTATCAAAGCAGTCAGTGGAAAAACTGGAACACTTTGTAGAGCACAAGGTAAAAAGGTAAGTTCTAAACAAAAGTGGATGGCAAGTGGCAGCCTAATTAAAGGCTTGGTAACAATTGATAAAGGAGCGTTAACAGCCTTGCGTAACCGTAAAAGTTTACTCGCTGTCGGCGTGGTAGATATTATTGAGCATTTTGAAATAGGAGAGGTGTTTCATATTGCGGATGAAGAAGGGACTATTCAAGCTGTTGCGAAGTCCAAAATAGACTCCTTGACAATGAAAACAAGTAGTAAAGCGAAGAATGTAGAAATAGCACATGCGGACGATATCGTGCTTATATAATAAAGAAACATGGCAAGTATTCAGACACAATTAGAAGCAGCTCAGAAAGCGAAAAAGGTAATAAACGCGTTGGCTGTAGCGGAAAAGCAAGCAATTTTAATTGGGATTTCGGAAACCTTATTGGAGAATATTGAAAGTATCATAGTAGAGAATAAAAAGGATCTTGATCGTATGGATCCTGCTGATTCCAAATACGATAGATTGTTGCTGACAAAAGAGCGTATCATAGGTTTGTCCAATAGTGTTTTGGACGTGGCTAATTTACCTGATCCTACAGGTATTACCTTAGTTTCAAAGGTGTTACCGAATGGCTTACAGATCGAAAAAAAATCAGTAGCATTAGGTGTAGTGGGAGTGATTTATGAAGCACGTCCGAATGTGACCATTGATGTAGCTGCATTGTGTATTCAATCGGGGAACGTATGTTTGTTGCGAGGTGGTTCTGACGCGATATATACAAATACCTGTTTAGTGAGTTTAATTCAAAATGTGTTAGCATCACAAGGCTTGGATGTTAATTTAGTGCAATTGCTACCAACGGATCGTGGATTGGTGTACGATTTATTGACCGCTACGCAATATGTGGATATCATTATTCCAAGAGGCTCACAATCTTTGATTGATTTTGTTCGTGAGAATGCCAAAGTTCCGGTTATCGAAACTGGAGCAGGAGTATGTCATACCTATGTGGATAAAACTGCTGATTTGGATAAAGCCGTGGCTATTGTCGTAAATGCTAAAACTTCAAGACCATCTGTGTGCAATGCTTTGGATACGATTTTGGTAGATAAAGAAGTTGCGGAAGCCTTTGTGCAAAAATTAGTCACTCCACTTATTCCTTTTGACGTGGAAGTTTTTGCTTCCGAAGAATTGTATCCCGCATTTGAGCAGTTGAATTATCCTTATTTAGTGAAAGCAAGTCAAGAAGATTTTGGTCGAGAGTTTTTAGATTTTAAATGTTCGATCAAAACGGTGGATGGACTAGCGGAGGCATTAGATCATATTGATATATATTCTTCCAAACATTCGGAATGTATTGTTTCTCAGGATGAACAAAATATTAATATCTTCTTACAAGCTGTGGATGCCGCGGCGGTGTATGCCAATGCCTCAACTCGATTTACCGATGGTGGAGAATTTGGTTTGGGTGCCGAAATCGGTATTTCTACACAAAAATTGCATGCTCGTGGACCTTTCGCCTTAGAAAAGTTAGTCACCGAAAAATGGTATATTCGTGGTGACGGACAAATTCGGTAATAAATGGGGATACGATTTGAAAAAGACACTATCCTGAATTGGATAAATGAGATGGGAAAATTCCTGCGTTTGCTGGTAAGCAAATGGGAAGGAGAATTGGTGGAATTGGAACCCGAAGCTATCTCAAATGGGTATAAAGAATTCTTTAAAAGGGAGCGTGAAGAACTATTAAAAATGGATGAAAATGAACTTATCATTTTCGTCGCATCTTTAGAGCCTGAACAAATTCGTCCATTAGCACAATTGCTGATGTATGATGGATTGCTAAATTCAGATAGGGTTATTTTGCAAAAAGCAAAAGTTCTTTTTGAATACCATATGAAATCTTCGGGAAGTTTTTCTTTCGAAGATTACGACCTGCTAGGTCAGATTGATAAAGCATTAAAATAGAAAAAGTCGGTAAGCGACTTTTTCTATTTTAATATTTCTCGCGCAATTACTAATCGTTGAATTTCCGATGTGCCTTCATAGATTTGAGTGATTTTCGCATCGCGCATTAGGCGTTCCACGTGATATTCTTTCACAAAACCATAGCCACCGTGAATTTGTACAGCTTCAACGGTATGTTTCATCGCGACTTCTGAAGCATGTAATTTGGCCATTGCAGCTTCTTTTCCATACGGTACACCTTGATCTTTCGTCCAAGCAGCTTTGTAGGTTAACAATCTAGCGGCCTCGATTTCCACTTCCATATCGGCTAATTTGAATTGTATGGCTTGATGATTAGAAATCGGTTTACCGAAAGTTTTTCTTTCTTTGGAATATGCCAATGCCAAATCATAAGCTCCAGCCGCGATGCCTAAAGCCTGTGCTGCAATCCCAATACGACCGCCATCCAACGTCTTCATCGCAAATTTAAATCCAAACCCATCGTCACCAATGCGATTTTCTTTAGGCACTCTGACATCAGAGAACATCAGTGAATGCGTGTCCGAACTACGAATACCTAATTTATTTTCTTTTGGTCCAATTGTAAAACCAGGCATTCCTTTTTCAACAATCAGCACATTAATTCCTTTGTGTCGTAGTTCAGTATTTGTTTGTGCAATAACAAGGTATATATCTGCGTTACCACCATTGGTAATCCAGTTTTTTGTTCCATTCAAAAGATAATGATCGCCTTTGTCTTCCGCTTGCGTATGCTGTGAAGAAGCATCAGACCCTGCTTCGGGTTCTGACAATGCAAAAGCGCCAAGTTTTTCTCCCTTTGCTAGGGGTACTAAAAATTTCTGTTTTTGTTCTTCTGTACCATACTCATTCAACCCCCAAAGCACAAGAGAATTATGCGCGGAAACAATCACTGCCGCAGAGGCATCGATTTTAGCCAATTCTTCCAACACCAATACATAGGCAAGTGTATCCATTCCTGCACCGCCATATTGTTCAGGAGTCATAATACCCATGAAACCTAATTCGCCCATTTGCTTGACAAATTCGTAAGGAAATTTTGCTTCTTCATCACGATCGATTACACCTGCTTTGAGCTCTTGGGCGAATTCACGTGCAGCGTCGCGAATCATGATATGTTCTTCAGATAGTTCAAAATTCATTTTAGTAAAGTTTATATGGTTGTAAACCAAATATAAAAAATTTTATTATGCTAGCATAATATTTTTATTGTTTAATTTTTAAGAATTTTAAAAGAATGTCAAAGGGAGGATAATTGTAAACCAAATTGTCAGTTATATGTTATATACCAGAGAAAATAAAGAATTTTATTAAAAAATATTTGGAAGAATATCAAAGTCTACTATATTTGTAGAGTTAATAGATTTTTGAATTTAAAACAAAGGGAATATGAGTTTAAGATTAGGAGATGATGCGCCAAATTTCACAGCGCAAACCACAATTGGAGAGATTGATTTTTATGATTACACAGCAGGCAGTTGGGTAGTATTATATTCGCACCCTTCAGATTTTACACCAGTATGTACCACTGAATTGGGTAGAACTGCACAATTGAAATCAGAATTCGAAAAACGTAATGTAAAAGTTTTGGCTTTAAGTGTTGATCCTGTAGAAGAGCATTTAGAGTGGGTAAAAGATATTAACGAGACTCAAAATACAACTGTTGATTTCCCAATCATTGCCGATAAAGATCGTAAAGTAGCAGAATTGTATGATATGATTCATCCGAATGCTTCGGCAACAGCGACAGTTCGTTCGGTATTCGTAATTGGTCCAGATCGTAAAATCAAATTGACATTGACTTATCCAGCTTCAACAGGTCGTAATTTCAATGAGATATTGCGTGTGATTGATTCGTTGCAATTGACTGCAGATTATTCTGTGGCTACACCAGCAGATTGGAAGCACGGGGAAGATGTAATTGTAGTTCCTGCAATTAAGACAGAAGACATCCCAGCTAAATTTCCAAAAGGATTTAAAGAAATTAAACCTTATTTGCGGGTAACACCTCAGCCTAATCTATAATCTTCGCTACTAGCACAAACAACATATATAACAAGAAAGCCAACTCTATCAGTTGGCTTTTTCATTGTATGAGTTTTTTCGTTTTCTCAGTATATAAGAAACTAACACCGCACATATGACTATTATCAATAAGTGAACAGCCAGCTGTTCGAAGTCAAAACTATAGTGCTCATTACTTGAGAAATACAAGAAAGTTTGTGTTGCTAATAATAGAGACAAGAATATGAATAAATATATCCAAAAAGTTTTCATGTTAGTTCTAAGATATTAAATATCTAATATTCAAACAAATAAAATTTAGTAAAAAAGGACACATTGCTGTGTCCTTTTAATATATAATGGATTTTAGACTAATTTCTTAATAAACTTTTACGATGTAAATGTAGTCTTGTAACTTTTTAATTTGTTCGGTACGACTTAATTTGTTCAACGCATTTTTATTATTCAAAACGATATTTCCTTTTAGGGACTCACCAGGAATGCGGTTCAATGTTTCAATCAATTCTTTCGATTTGATTGCAAAGGCTGCACCGTCAATTCCTTTTTGTTTACCCGAAATAATACCTACAACATTGCCTTGAGCATCTAATACAGGACCTCCACTATTACCTGGGTTAACAGGAATTGAAATTTGATAAGCGATGGTATCACCTGCATAACCTGTATTCGAACTCAAATAACCTTGTCCGTATACGGCTTCATCACGAGGGAAACCAATAGTGTAAATATCTTCACCTACGTCTGTAAGTTGTTTTTTGAATGTATAAGGTATAGGTTTAGAATTTTTAAAGCTAGAGTCCGAGATACGCAAAATCGCTAAATCTTTTTCAGCATCCATGTGAATAATTTCTGCGCGGTAAGCTTTTCCTTTGTTGTTTTGCAATTGGATGGAATCTGCGCCATTCACTACGTGATAGTTTGTTACGACATAACCATCTTTGGTCAATAAGAAACCAGTCGCACCAAAGTGTGAAGGAGTCTCTTTTTGAGGTTTTTCGTTTTTGTTGATGTTTTGTAACACTTTGTTTTGAGCTGTTACATTACGTTTTACAGAATTCATTTCACGACGCAAAGCACTATAATCTGAAGTCGCTTTTTTCACATCTGTGAAATAACCTGTAAACCAAAGCGTGCTGAAAACAGAAATAACAGCAACAGCAGCAGCGATACCTGTATTGATTTGTAATTTGCTCCAGAAGGAAATTACTTTAGTACCGAAATCTTTTTCTTCTTCTGTTTTGAAAGAATCTACTTTTTCAGCACCTTCTCCTAAAGCAGCTTTAAATAAATTTCTGCTTTCATTGTCTTTGAAGGTTTTTAAGAAAGTCTTATGTTCTTCGAAAATTTGAGCATATTCAGGATTAGACTTGCAAAAATCTTCGAAGGCTTGAAAGTCTATTGGTTCAAGTTCACCTCTCAAATATTGATCTGCCCACTCTATGAAATTATGCCTTTGCATCTGCATGTTTTGTTACTCCTTGATTTTAATCGTAAAAAATATCTTTTTGAGACGTTGTAAGCATTTGTACTTTTGAGTCTTTGCATTATCACTGTTGGTATATCCAAACTTCTCGGTGATGTCTTGCATCGACAAGTTTTTGATATAAAAATCTTTCAGTAACGTCTTGCAAGGTTCTCCTAACTGATTCATGGCTTCATTCATTTGATCGAACTTATTTTCGACCTCTTGATGTTGCTGAATATCTTCTTCTACATGTAATATATCTTCAAAATCGGATATATCGGATGTATTGCTAGTATGACCTTTTCTCGATAATTGTTTTAACCACAATCGACGAGATACAGCATATAAAAAAGTACTGAGCTTACTATTCAACTCAAACTTGTGTTGAGTAATCTTATCGTATAATACCATTACGGCTTCTTGAAAAATATCTTTAGCCTCTTCATCCGTTCCGTTGTTGTTGACGATCATATGAGCGATAGAAGGGTAGAATGATTTATAAATTCTATTTATGAATCTATTATCTCCCTGCGCGATGCCTTCGATGATTTCAGCGTCCGAAACGTCAGTTGGTAATATGTTCTTAATCTTACTCACTTATTAATACCCTAAAATCCAAATAGTAACCCTTTAAAAATTAAATTTAAGATATGAAAAATATTTGGTTCAAACGTAGGAGATTTTTTAATGAAAAACCAAGAAACTTAATAAAATAACGATAAAATGAAATTAACTTATTGTTATACAACTGATTTGTTTTCACATGAAACGGAATGATTTTGAGATTAAATACACAAAATGAAAATTCCGCAAACGTGTGTGTTTAGGTAGGATGTTGTATTTGCTTTTGGATATGATATTTTTGTTATTTACAACATCTAAATAAATGAATTATAAATCGCTAACATCTCTATTTTTAGCTGTTATTTGTTCGCTGACTAATGCAAACAGTCAAGAACAAATAGGCACTAATTTGCCGTTTACCCAAAGTTTAAGTGGTTTTGCTTTTACTAGTACTGCCCAGCCTACAGGTGATGAATGGCAATCTCCGCAAGCCCTTTCCTTGAATAAAGAATTGCCAAAAGCTTACTTTTTTTCTTTCGCTAACACGAATGAGGCTCTGAAAGTATTGCCAGAACATAGTTCTTATTTCAAAAATCTAAATGGTACTTGGAAATTCAGTTGGGTGAAACATCCAGATGAACGTCCTAAGAATTTCTATGAGAATTCTTTTGATGTATCCAAATGGGATGATGTGCCTGTACCTATGAGCTGGAATATTTTAGGAATTCAAAAAGATGGATCACTGAAATATGGTGTTCCTATCTATGTGAATCAACAAGTAATCTTCCAACACAGTGTAAGAGTTGGAGATTGGCAAGGTGGGGTAATGCGAGAACCACGAAAAGATTGGACAACATATCATCATCGCAATGAGGTAGGTTCTTACAAACGGTCGTTTGAGGTTCCTGCTGATTGGAAAGGAAAAGAAGTTTATATCAATTTTGATGGGGTTGATTCTTTCTTTTATTTATGGATCAATGGAAAATATGTTGGTTTCTCGAAAAACTCCAGAAACTTAGCTTCATTTAATATTACACCTTATTTGAATGAAAAAGGGGCTAATACTGTTTCTGTAGAAGTTTACCGTAGTTCAGATGCTTCTTTCTTAGAGGCACAAGATATGTTCCGTCTTCCAGGAATTTTCCGTACGGTATCCTTGACCGCTAAACCTAAAATTCAATTTAGAGATTTGGTGGCTATTTCTGATGTGGTGAATAATTACAAAGATGGTGTGTTGAACATTTCGGCTGATATCAAAAATGCTTTTGATAAAGTGTATAAAGGTTTCCACATCACTTACAAGTTATATGCCAATGCTCTTTATTCGGATAATGTAGAAAATCTTGTTGCTACAGTGGACGATACAAACGGAAGCGAAGCAAAGCTGAGCGCTAAAACATCAGTTTTTACCACAAAACAGTTGAAAATTGAGAATGTACGTTTATGGTCTGCAGAAAGACCTTACCGTTATACTTTAGTAGCGGAACTTAAAGATAAAAAAGGTAAAGTTTTAGAAACAGTTTCTACGTATGTGGGTTTCCGTAAAGTTGAAATTAAAGATACCAGAGCACAAGATGATGAGTTTGGATTAGCTGGTCGCTACTATTATATTAACGGCAAGACTGTGAAGTTGAAGGGTGTGAATCGTCATGAAAGTAATCCCGAGACAGGAAAGGTGATTTCGCGTGAGCAGATGGAAGATGAAATCAAATTGATGAAGCGTGCTAATATCAACCATGTGCGTAATTCACACTATCCAGATGATCCTTATTGGTATTTCTTATGTGACAAATATGGTATCTATTTGGAAGATGAAGCCAATATAGAAAGTCACGAGTATTATTATGGTGACGCATCGTTATCTCATCCTATTGAATGGAAAGATGCACACGTAGCACGTTGTGTAGAAATGGTACAGGCGCGTATAAATCATCCTTCAGTTGTGATTTGGTCATTGGGTAATGAGGCTGGTCCAGGTAATAACTTTGTAGAAGCTTATAAAGCTATTAAAAAAATTGATACATCACGTCCTGTTCAGTATGAGCGTAATAATGCTATTGTAGATATGGGATCGAACCAATATCCTTCTATTAGCTGGGTGAAAGGTGCTGTGACAGGCAAATTTAATTTGAAATATCCTTTCCATATTTCGGAGTATGCGCACTCTATGGGTAACGCAGCCGGTAACTTAATTGATTACTGGGAGGCTATGGAATCTACTAACTTCTTTATGGGAGGTGCTATTTGGGATTGGATCGATCAATCTATGTATTATTATGATAAGAATACAGGAGAGCGTTTCCTTGCTTATGGTGGTGATTTTGGTGACACACCAAACGATGGGACCTTTGTGAATAATGGTTTGCTCTTTGCTGACCGTACAGAAAAACCTCAATATTGGGAAGTGAAAAAAGTTTACCAAAATGTTGGTGTAAAAGCTTTGGATATTCAAAAAGGCGAAATCGAAATCTTCAACAAAAATTATTTTGTGTCATTGGAAGATTATGATATTCAATGGGCACTATACGAAGATGGTGTAGAAATCGAAAGAAGTTCTGCGTTTATCGGCCCTAAGAATATTATTAGTCCTCGTCAAAAACAAATTGTACGTGTCCCTCTTTCTTTTGATAAATTAAAAGAGCAGTCTGAATATTTTGTGAAGATCCAATTCTTGCAAAAAGAAGCTCAAATATGGGCGCCAAAAGGCTACGTGCAAATGGAGGAACAGTTGTTAGTGAAGAATGCTTCAAACAAACCTTTAATTTCTTCAGTAGCAAAAGGAAATCCATTAAAGGTTTCTGATAATGCAAATTTAAAAGCTGTAGAAGGTGATGGCTTTAAAGCGATATTTGATCTTCAAAAAGGAACAATTCATAGCTTAGTATACAATGGTAATACAATTATCCGTGAAGGCGAAGGTCCACAATTGGACGCTTACCGTGCGCCATTGGATAATGACAATTGGGCTTACCAACAATGGGTCGCTAAAGGTTTACATAATTTAAAACATAAAGCTTTATCAAATTCGATTTTCCAAAGAGCGGATGGTGCATTGGTATTATCTTTCGTGGTAGAATCACAAGCGCCTAACGCAGCAACTATTGTTGGAGGAAATTCAGGTACATATAAAATTATTGAGCATTCGGACAGAGCTTTTGGTGTTTCGGATTTCAAATTTACTACTAATCAGATTTGGACAGTTTATCAAGATGGTTCTATTGAGTTAGAATCTATTATTTCATCAAATGATGCAAGTTTTGTATTGCCTAGATTGGGCTATGCATTGCAGCTTCCTGAAACATTAAGCAATTACAATTATTATGGTCGTGGCCCAATAAATAACTATGCTGACCGTAAAACTGCTCAAAATATTGAGTTCCACAAAAGCACGGTTAAAGATCAGTTTGTGAATTGGTCTAACCCGCAAAGTATGAGTAATAACGAAGAGGTACGTTGGGCTTCATTAACAAATACAAGTGGGCAAGGTGTTATTTTTGTTGCAAAAGATCAATTGTCTACCTCTGCTTTACCTTGGTCAGAATTAGCAGTTACTTTAGCATCCCATCCACATGAATTACCTAAAAGTTCGGGTACACATTTACATTTGGATGCTGCGGTAACTGGATTAGGGGGTAACAGTTGTGGGCAAGGTCCTCCATTGGATCCAGATCGTGTAAAGGCGGATACTCATTCAATTGGTTTCATTATTCGTCCAGTGAATAACAATTTTACAGCACAGGCAAATGTGGCTGTGGCTGGTGAAATGCCTTTGACTGTTACACGTTCGAATGCAGGTGAGGTTACTATTGCAAGTGACAATAAAGATGCTAAAATCCTTTATCAAGTTGGAAAAGGAAAGCCTCAATTGTATACTTCTTCTTTCCGATTAAGAGAAGGAGGAGAGGTTTCGGCTTGGTATCAAGCAAATACCAAGATTAGAACTTCGGTAGTTTTCCCAAAAATAGAAACAGTACCTTTAAGTGTAGTATTTGCTTCAAGTGAGGAAACAGGAGAAGGAGCGAAATATTTGGTAGATGGCAATGTAAATAGTATCTGGCATACAATGTATTCGGTTACTGTTGCTCAATATCCGCACTGGGTAGACTTCGATATGGGGGAAGAAAAGCAAATCAAAGGATTTACATACTTACCTAGACAGGATGGACCGAATGGTCGTATCAAAGATTATAAGATTCAAGTAAGTTTAGATGGCAAAACTTGGTCAGAAACTATAGTAGATGGTAGTTTCTCTCGTGAGCCAAGCTTACAAACTGTTCGTTTCAAAAGTGCCGTAAAAGGACGTTATTTGAGATTTACAGCATTGAGTTCTCAAAATGGTGCTGACTTTGCTTCAGGAGCAGAATTTGGCATTATAGCGGATTAGTAGTTTAGTTTCACTTCTTATATTGGAAGAGCAAAGATGTTATGTCTTTGCTCTTTTTGTTTGTAATTAAATTTTATTAACTTATACTTATTAATAAGGTATTATGGAAAAGATTATTAAATATCCACATCCACATGGTGAAATCACTGTGTTGTGGAAGCCTGAATTATGTATTCATGCTGGTGTATGTGTAAAAATGCTTCCTCAAGTATATAAACCCAAAGAAAGACCTTGGTGCAACCCCGAAAATGCTTCAGTAGAAGAATTGATTAATCAGATTAAAAAATGTCCATCAGGAGCGCTAGGCTATGAATTAAAGAGACCTGATAATCAAATGGAGATTTAGCTTAGAGATTATTTTGATAGAATAGCTATTAGAGTCTAATAAATATTCTACAAATCAAAAAAAAGGTTATCCAAATAAATGAATAACCTTTTAAGAGCGGTCTGGACGGGACTCGAACCCGCGACCCCATGCGTGACAGGCATGTATTCTAACCAGCTGAACTACCAGACCGTTTTTGGTTTTAAATCTTGACTCAGACATGCGACTCTCCCGACAATCGGGATGTTCAACCAGCTGAATTACCAGACCTAAGATTTTTAGTTGTTGTTTTATAAAAAGAATTTTAGCGGTCTGGACGGGACTCGAACCCGCGACCCCATGCGTGACAGGCATGTATTCTAACCAGCTGAACTACCAGACCTAAAATCTTTTTTTTAATGCTTTAAAGAACGATTGAAAGATAAGAAATAATTTGGCGGTCTGGACGGGACTCGAACCCGCGACCCCATGCGTGACAGGCATGTATTCTAACCAGCTGAACTACCAGACCTAAATTATTTTCAATATTTTTCAGAACGATGAAAGAAGTCTTTCTTTCTCTTGCGGTCTGGACGGGACTCGAACCCGCGACCCCATGCGTGACAGGCATGTATTCTAACCAGCTGAACTACCAGACCTTTTTGTTTAAATCTTACACTCACACAACCTACTTTTTTAATTGTTAGGATACTCTCCCTTGTAAGCTTTCAGACTCAAACCCTTCATCTGAGAAGGTGTGCAAATATAGGGCTGTTTTGCGTAAAAACAAACTTTTTTTGAAAAAAAATTACTCTACAGCACCCTCTTTCATCTTCTCTGCATTCTCTGCAAATTGCAATGCATCGATAATCTCCTGAATATCACCATCCATAATTGCTGGAAGGTTATACATCGTCAAACCAATTCTATGTTCAGTTACGCGACCTTGTGGATAATTATAAGTACGAATTTTTGCAGAACGGTCTCCAGTGGACACTAAAGTCTTACGTTTTGCCGCGATGTCACCATTCTTTTTGTTCAATTCTATTTCGTAAAGTTTGTTACGAAGCATTTCCATTGCCAATTCACGGTTGGCTAATTGAGAACGTTCCACCTGACAAACGACAACAATACCAGAAGGTTTATGCGTCAATTGAACTTTGGTTTCAACTTTATTTACGTTCTGACCACCGGCACCACCTGAACGTGATGTCTGCATCTCAATATCGCCAGGATTTAATTCTACATCGACATCCTCAGCTTCTGGCAATACCGCTACTGAAGCTGCAGAAGTATGTACACGACCTTGTGTTTCGGTATCTGGTACACGTTGTACACGGTGTACGCCCGATTCATACTTCAATTGACCGTAAACATCTTCACCAATTACTTTTAGGATTACCTCTTTATAACCTCCTGAAGTACCTTCCGTAACATCCATTACTTCGTTACGCCATCCTTTTTTCTCAAAATAACGTGTGTACATACGGTACAAATCTCCTGCAAAAATCGCTGCTTCATCACCACCCGTACCTCCACGAATCTCAATAATAGCATTTTTAGCATCTTCAGGATCTTTAGGAATTAACATAAGACGGATTTCTTCTTCTTTTTCCTCTTTTTGAGCATAAAGTAGATCTTGTTCCTCTTTTGCCATTTCCCTTAATTCTTGATCCTTTTCATTCACAAGAATATCTTTGTTAGCTTCCATATTGCTAACGATGTTTTTATAGATATGGTATTGTTCAACGATTTTGCCCAAGTCTTTGTACTCCTTGTTCAATTTTGCAAATCGTTTCATATCAGAGATGGTTTCTGGCTTGCTTAATTCAGCTTCCACTTCTTCCCATCTTTCCTTAATAGCTTGTAATTTTTCTAACATAATTCTAAATCCTACAGGTAAATTTTGCCTTTTGGAGACGCAAAATTACTGAAAATTTATGTTAAAACCGTAGTATTTGTTAATGACTTGACACCGCTTTTAGACCAACTATAGAAGCGATAAGCGTAAAAATGAAGAATATGCGCCAAAAGTCAGCGGGTTCTTTGAAAAAAAAGATGCCCATTAATACTGTTCCGACAGCGCCTATGCCTGTCCATACCGCATATGCTGTGCCTAAAGGTAAAGTTTGAGTCGCTTTAATCAGTAATCCCATACTTGCAAATAGGGAGATAACAAATCCTAAATACCAAAGATACATTGTCGTGCCACTTGCTTCTTTGGCTTTACCAAGACAAGTTGTAAATCCAACTTCAAATAAACCTCCTAAAATCAAAAATATCCAGTTCATATTCTTTATATTGTTTGATACAAAGGTCTGGATTTTAGAAAGAATTAATTTTTACAAATGCTAAAAAGTTATCTAATCTCTGCCCGGATTCTAGACAAAGTGACTTGTGAAACACCAAGATAGCTAGCAATATATCCTAGTTTGATACGCTGTAAAAGTTTGGGTGCTTTTCCTAATAAATCAGCATAGCGCTCTGCCGCAGATTTAAAAAGACTTTGCATCAGACGGGATTCAATTTTCAATGTTTCCAATTCGGCAAGTTTTCTTCCCCAGTTCGCAATAGGAAGAGAGGTGCTGTATAAAGATTGCAATTCAGCTATAGAAATGCGATAGACGGTACAATCTTCAAGCGTGTCTACAATTTCATAAGTTGGGAGATTGTGAATATAACTGTTGAGGGGTAAAATGATATCTCCAGGGAAACAAAAATCGAGTACAACTTCTTTTTCTTCTTTTGGATAAAAAATCCGACAAATGCCTTCTTCTAAAAAATAGATATATTTGATGACTTGTTGCTGTTGGATAAGGATTTCATTTTTGGATAGCGTCACTTTTTCCGCTAATCGTATTATTTTTTCCATTTCATCATCTTTCAATGGAAATATATCAAGCAATCCTCTCTTTAATTCCATTTCTGCAAACTTAATTTTTCCCCATCCCATACTGCGTAGGTACGATGATTTATCCATTCTCCTAAATTTACCACATGAGTAGCTCCATTCAATATAATATCGTATGGGACATGACGGTGACCATAAATCATATGATCATAATGTTGGGCTTGTAAAATTTCTTTACTGTATTGAATCAGCCATTCTTTATCTTCACCCAAGTAGGTTTCGGGCGAATTGCTGGATACGCGGCTGTGTTTTGACCAACGTGTGGCAATACCAATACCTAAATTCGGATGCAGTCGGGCAAATAACCATTGGCAGAAGGAACTTCTAAAAAATTTCTTTAAAAATTTATATTTAGCATCACCAGGTCCAAGACCATCACCATGATGAATATAGAAAGATTTCCCGTTGAGATTCAGAATCAACTCATTATCAACGATTCGGGCGTTTAGCTCTTTTTTCAAATAGCCAAACATCCACATATCGTGGTTACCTTTGAAAAAAGTAAGTTTAATGCCTAAATCTGCCAGTTCAGCAAGCTTTCCCAAAAAGCGAATATAACCTTTGGGTACAACTGTAGCATATTCAAACCAAAAATCAAATATATCACCCACAAGATAAAGTTCTGCAGCATCCGCTTTGATAGAATCTAACCATTGAACTATAACTTTCTCACGTTCTTCTGATTTTTCTAATGGGTAAGCCCCCAAATGGAAGTCCGAAGCAAAATATATCTTGTTTCTTGTTTGCATACGCGGTAAAAATACCAAAATCACTATTGCAAACAAACTGTATTGTTGTAAATGCTTAATAATTAGTAGATTTGATAATAAAACTAACCAGTTATGAAAACAAAATTAATTTATGTAATGTTGTCGATAGCTATAGTTAGCTGTCAGTCACAAAATAAAATTGAAGCAGTGAAAGATATTACGCTTAAACCATACCCGCAAACAGAGAAGATAGAGCATAAGGATACGTACTTTGGTGTAGAAGTAGAAGATCCTTACCGTTGGTTGGAAGATGATTTATCTGATAAAACAAAGGCTTGGGTTACCGCGCAAAACGAAGTTACTCAGGATTATTTAGGGCAGATTCCTTTTCGTGATGCTATAAAGTCACGATTGGAGACCATTTGGAACTATGAAAAATATTCAGCCCCAACTACAGAGGGGGAGTATATCTATTGGTACAAAAATGATGGATTGCAAAACCAAGGTGTATTATATCGTAAAAAAGGAGAAAATGGAAAAGAAGAGGTTTTCTTGGATTTGGATAAACTTTCAGAAGATGGTACTACTTCCGTAGGCGGAATTTCTTTTAGCAAAGATGGTTCTCTGGTGGCTTATCAATTATCCGAAGGTGGCTCAGATTGGAGAAAAGTAGTAGTTTTAAATACGGAAGACAAGGCTGTGGTAGGAGATACCTTAATTGATGTGAAGTTTTCGGGACTGGCTTGGCGAGGGAACGAAGGTTTTTATTACAGTTCTTATGACAAGCCAAAGGCTGGTTCTGCTTTATCTGCTATGACAGATGTACATAAGTTATATTTTCATAAGTTGAACACACCACAAGCCTCAGACGAACTAGTATTTGGGGGAGAAAATTTAAAACGTCGCTATATTGGAGCTGGATTGACAGAAGATGAAAGGTTCTTGATTGTGAACGCAGCCAATACCACATCGGGTAATGAGATGTGGATAAAAGATTTGAGTAATCCGGAATCCAATTTTGTTTCGATGGTAAATAATATGGATAAGAACCATTATATTATCGATAATGACGGGAGCAAGTTATTTATTTATACCGAGCTGAATGCTCCGAATGGTCGTATCGTAACCGCAGATTTTGCAAATCCAACTCCCGAAAATTGGAAAGACTTAATTCCAGAAACCGAAAATGTATTAAGCCCATCATCAGGTGGTGGAAAAATCTTTGCTTCCTATTTGAAAGATGCGACTTCTTTAGTCAAACAATTTGATCGCAAAGGAAAGCTTGAGCGTGAAATTGAATTACCTGGGGTAGGTACAGCATCAGGTTTTGGTGCGAAGTTGGGCGATAAGGAGTTGTATTATTCGTTTACTTCCTACATACATCCAAGTACAATTTATAAATATGATATTGCTACGGGCAAGTCTGAAGTTTATAAAGCCTCTGGTGCGAAATTCGATCCTTCGCAATATGAGTCAAAACAAATTTTTTATACTTCCAAAGATGGGACGAAGATACCGATGATTATTACACACAAAAAAGGTGTAAAATTAGATGGTACTAATCCAACCTTGTTGTATGGGTATGGTGGCTTTAACATTAGTTTGACGCCATCATTTAGTTTGGCTCATGTGATCCTATTAGAACAAGGTGGTGTATATGCTGTGGCTAATCTGCGTGGAGGAGGAGAATATGGTGAGAACTGGCATTTAGCAGGTACAAAATTGAAAAAGCAGAATGTCTTTGATGACTTTATTGCGGCAGCAGAATACCTTATTAAAGAAAATTATACTTCTTCAGAAAAATTAGCGATTGCTGGAGGTTCAAATGGTGGGCTTTTGGTTGGTGCTTGTATGACGCAAAGACCAGAATTGTTCAAAGTTGCTTTTCCTGCAGTTGGTGTGTTGGATATGTTGCGTTATCACAAATTTACAGCAGGAGCGGGATGGGCATTTGATTTTGGTACCGCAGATGAAAGTAAAGAAATGTTTGATTATTTATACAAATATTCACCCTATCATGCGTTGAAACCAAAAACAAACTACCCTGCAACGATGGTTACTACAGCAGATCATGATGATCGAGTGGTGCCTGCGCATTCCTTCAAATTTGCTGCTCGTCTGCAAGAATATCATACGGGAAGTAATCCTGTGTTGATTCGTATTGATACCAAAGCTGGTCATGGCGCAGGCAAATCTACAGCCATGCAGATTGAAGAAAGTGCCGATCGTTGGGCTTTTATGTTCCAAAATATGGGGATTGGCTATACCGAAATTAAATAGTAATTTAGTAAGGACGACAAAGGGTCGTCCTTTTTTATGGTCGAAAAATTAATACAACATATTCATAGCATTGTATCTCTGACTGATGAGGAAATGGTAATCGTTCGAGAATTGGTCAAAGAAAAGGAAATTCCGCGTAAGAAATTCCTGCATCAGGCAGGAGAGTTAGCTTCTTATGCTGCTTTTGTGGTGGAAGGATGTTTACGTTCGTACACAGTTGATCGAGATGGCTTTGAGCATATTCTGCAGTTTGCACCTGAAAATTGGTGGATTTCGGATATGTATTCAATGGTAAAAAATAAGCCAAGCGAATTGAATATTGATGCTTTACTGGATAGTAAGGTGTTGTTATTAAGTCGATCTTGTCAACTTTCTATTTTTGATCGAATACCTAAACTGGAACGTTATTTCCGCATTTTGAGTGAAAATGCGTTAGCGGCAAGCAATCAACGTACTATCAATTACCTGAGCTTGACAGCTAAAATGCGTTATGAAAAATTCTGTGAATTGTATCCCTCATTAATCCATACTATTCCACAGAAATCCATTGCTTCTTACATTGGTATTACACCGGAATTTCTAAGTAAACTGCGTGCGGAGCGGAGTTAATTAAATTAGAAAAATCTCTAGTTTGAGAAAATATATAAATTATTATACCGATTGGTATTTTATTTTTATATTTACTTTTAGTATGAGCAAAGAGTTATCAAAAGCAGAGCGCACAAAGCAATTCATTATTGAACAAACAGCACCTATTTTCAATGCGAAAGGTTATGCTGGTACGTCGCTTACGGATTTGACTCATGCAACTGGACTGACCAAGGGGAGTATTTATGGTAATTTTGAAAATAAAGACGAAGTAGCTCTTGCCGCCTTTGACTACAATTTTAATCGTGTCACGAATTATATAAAAGAGCGAATATTAAAAACTGAAAATTCAATAGAACGACTTTTGGTATATCCGAAGGTATATAGGGATTTTTTGATTATTCCGTTTTTACAACCGGGTTGTCCCATTTTGAATACGTCTACCGAAGCAGATGATACACACCCAAAATTAAGGGAACGCGCTACTAATGCACTTTCCTTTTGGAAAACATCTATTGAAAACCAAATTAAAAGAGGTATAAAACGAGAAGAAATTAAACAAGACACCGACCCGACTGAATTTGCGGTTATTTTAATATCGCTAATTGAAGGAGCCATAATGCAAGCTAAGGTGACTGGAAAATCAACAGAATTACGAATTGCTATGAATTTTTTGACACAACTTATTAATAATCTAAAAACATAATTTTTTTTATTCAAAAATATACCGTTCGGTATATTTTTATAAAATTTAAATACATAACAATGAATACATTAAGAAAGATTGTAGAAAGTAAAATTCGGATCCAATATCAGGATTGTGATCCTTTCAATCACCTGAATAACTCCAAATATATTGATTGCATTGTCGCTGCATGAACAGAGCAGTTACTAGATAATTATAATTTCAATACGGCAGACATACTCCAAAAACATGGTGTCGGCTGGGTGGCTGAGCAAACACAGATTTCATACATATGTCCAGCAATATGGCTTGAAAATGTGATTGTAGAAACAAGACTTATTGCTTTTTCGGAGTTCAGCTTATTAGTAGAAGGGATTATGTGGAACGATAGTAAATCACAAATTAAAGCGATTATGTGGGGGAAATTGGTACACTTCAATATTAAAACCCAACGCAGTCACAAACATTCGCCAGAATTCATGAATCTATTTGAACAGATACATTATCCAATAGAGAACGCTAAAAACTTTAATGATCGCGTAAAAATATTAAAACAACTAAGCCAATAATTTTATGAAACGATTACTGTTAATTTCAATAATGTTTGCTACTGTCTTGGTCAACGCGCAAACATTCACGCTGAAAAGTAATGAACTCGGTGGACAAGCCACCCACAAACAAGCGTTAAACAGTATGGGCTGCAATGGACAAAACATTTCGCCACAACTGTATTGGGAAAATCAACCTGGAGGAACTAAAAGTCTTGCAGTAACAATTCATGATGCAGATGCACCCACGGGAAGTGGGTGGTGGCACTGGCTGATTTTTGATATTCCGGCGAACATTACTGAATTAAAATCAAATGCTGGCAACACAGCTTTGAGACTTGCACCAATCGGATCGATACAAAGTATGACCGATTTTAAAACACAAGGTTATGGAGGACCATGCCCTCCCGAAGGAAATAAGCCTCATAAATATACTATTACAATTTATGCTTTGAAAACCGAAAAGCTGGGATTAGATGCAATGGCAAATCCTGCTTTAGTTGGTTTTATGTTAGAGCAAAATTTTATTGAAAAGGCTTCATTAGTTTTTTATTACAAACGATAGTTGACAAAGTAGAGATGGAAAATCTGAAAACAATACTTATTACTGGAGGAAGTCGAGGCATCGGAGCGGCTACAGCAATATTGGCTGCAAAAAAAAGGTTATGCTGTAGTCGTGAATTACTGTAAAAATAAATCGGAAGCAGAGAGAGTTGTTTCGCAAATAAAAAAAGATGGAGGAGTCGCAGTAGCTCTTCCGGCAGATATTACCAAAGAAAAGGAGGTATTAAATATGTTCAGAGAAACAAAGAAAGCATTTGGTAATATAAATGTATTGATAAATAACGCCGGTATACTCGAACCTCAAATGCGATTTGAAAAAATGAGTATGGAGCGGATTGTTAATGTTTTCAAAACCAATGTTTTTCCCCAGTTTCTTTGTGCGCAGGAGGCTATTAAGCAAATGGCATTTAGCCGTGGCGGTATTGGTGGTGTAATTGTCAATGTATCTTCTTTGGCTTCGAAATTGGGAGCGCCAGACGAATATATTGATTATGCTTCTAGCAAAGGTGCACTAGACACTTTTACTATCGGATTATCCAAAGAGGTTGCTACAGAAGGTATTCGGGTGAACGCCGTACGTCCAGCATTTATTTATACAGATATTCATAAAACTGGTGGAGAACCTGACAGAATTGAAAGAATTAAAAATTCTATTCCATTAAGAAGAGGTGGATTGGCGAAGGAAGTGGCTGAAGCGATATTATGGCTTGCTTCCGATGAATCGTCGTATTGCACAGGAACGTTTATTGACGTTTCAGGAGGGAGATAATTTGAAAAAGTGGTCTCATGAAAACAAAATATTTAGAGAGCGTCCGCAAACAATTTGCGTAATACAAGATGCTCGGTGAAAAAACATTCGCCCAAGTACCAGATGAAAAATTGTTTTAGGAGTACAACGATGATATCGCTCATTTTACCGATGAGTTTTTAAATCCAAAAGATGAAGAAAAATGATAACATAAGAAACAGCAAAAGAATTTGCAGAGCAAGGTTGAATGCATGGAATAGCCACGACATCAATAGCATACTTGAACATTACGACAACAATGTAGAGTTTCTCCTTTAATTTCCTTGTTGAACTTCAATAAGGATGGCGTAATCCAAAATAAAGCGGATTTGAAAACCTATTTTGAAATAGGTCTAAATGCTTATCCAGATTTGCATTTTCAACTTCATCATTGCTTTGTGGGGGTAGATTCTTTTGTAATTTATTACACATCTGTAAAAGGAAGACTTGCTGCAGAAGTTTTTGAACTCAATGAAAATAACAAAGCAAAACGAGTGCTTTGCAATTATACAACCTAAAAGAACCTTCATTATGAAAATCATTTATTATAAGAAAGAACATCAATATGATTTTGAAAGGCTTAATAAAGCATGGTTGAATAAGTATTTTGATATTGAACCGCTTGATATTCAGTTTCTATCGAATCCCGAAGAGTTTATTCTTAAAGATGGTGGAACTATTTTATTTGCAGAATATCAAGGATATATTATTGGTACAGTTGCTTTAGTTGTTGTAAAGCAAAATGTTTATGAATTGGCAAAAATGACTGTTGATGAAGCGTATCACGGTTTAGGGGCAGGGAAATTTTTGTGTACATCAGCCATTAAAGAAGCAAAAAAGCGAAATGCAGAAAAAGTGATTTTGTATACCAATTCAAGATTGGAAACAGCAATCAATATCTATCGCAAGTTTGGTTTTAAAAATACTCCTCTTGATGGGCAAAAATTTAAAAGAGCCAATATAAAAATGGAATTAATTCTCAACACATTAAATAGCACGCTATGACATTTACCTTATCAAAATCCTTATAAATACTTGAAAGGACACCTAGCGTGCTTTCAAATCTACTTTCTGGTTTGTCTGAAGAATGGATAAACGGAAATGAAGGTCAAAATACTTGGTCTGCCAAGCAAGCGGTTGCCCATTTAATAGTCTGCGAAGAAACGAATTGGTTACCCAGAGTAAAGATTATATTGTTCGATAATACAAATAAAACATTGGAACCAATTAGCATGACTTCGCATTTTGATGTGGCAGTGCACCATACGTTGGATTCCTTGCTTCATGATTTTGAAACCCTCAGAAAAAATGTAATAGAAGCGCTAAAAAGTTATCATCTCAATGATTTAGATTTTATAAAATCAGCCTTCCACCCAGAAATCCAAGAAGTCAATCTTAAACAGCTTATATCGACCTGGGCTATCCACGATTTGACTCATATTAACCAGATTTCAAGGGTTTTGGCAAAACAATATAAAAATGAGGTTGGCCCATTTAAAAAATATCTTAAATTGTTGCAATGCATTTAGCATTTGAAAAGGATATTGTTTTAGAAAGTTCAAACTTGCTTCTGAAACCCATTACTTTGTCAGATATTGACAATCTATTATATATTTCTACTTCTGATAAAACATTAATTTAATATTCACCAAAGCAGATTTATACAAAAGCCTTATTGACTACATATATAGAAAATGCTTTGGATATGAGGAGAAATCACAAAAGGTATGCATTTAGTATCTTTTCGAAATCTGATAATTGCTATGTTGGCAGCACCTCTTATTTAAATATTGTGAATGCGGATGATAGACTTCAAATTGGAGCTACATGGATTGATAAAAAATTTCAGGGAACAGGTTTAAATAGCGAATGTAAATACCTTTTGCTGCAATATGCTTTTGAAACACTTCAAGCGCATCGCGTAGAATTTTCAGTGGATGAGCGCAACATACGATCCAGAAAAGCTGTAGAAAAAATCGGTGGTAAATTGGAAGGGATTTTGAGAGAGCATACTTTGATGTATGACGGATTTAGAAGGAAAACATGTTGTTACAGTATTATTAAAAGCGAATGGGAAGCTGTAAAAAGCAGACTAGAAATATTGATTGGAACCAATAGTAAATGCTAAAATAAAGATTCGGTGCCATAAAAGGATTGAATTTTATCTATTGAATCATTATTTAGATCTGAAAGCTAGAAAGAATATTTATTAATCTAGGTTAAGAATTCTACCGCGATTAGGAGATAACTTTGTTGTATAAATCATTAAGGAGGATAAAATGAGAACAATAATTCATAAAGCAGATAGCAGAGGATATGCAGATCATGGCTGGTTAAAAAGCTACCATACGTTTAGTTTTGCAGGTTATCATAACCCATCACGTATGCATTTTGGTGCATTGCGCGTGTTGAACGATGACTTTGTTGCAGGTGGTAATGGTTTTGGTCGTCATCCACATGATAATATGGAAATTATTTCGATTCCGTTGGAAGGAACTTTAGCACATGGCGACAGCATGGGCAATGAAGGAACTATTCAGCCCAATGAAATTCAAGTGATGAGTGCTGGAACTGGTGTAGCACATAGTGAATTCAATGGAAGTGAAGTTGATCATGTTCGGTTTTTGCAAATTTGGTTATTTCCGAATAAAGAAAATGTAACGCCTCGATATGATCAAATAAAAATTGATCCTGCGGATAGAAAGAATAAATTGCAGCAAGTGATTTCACCAAATCCAAACGACGAAGGAACGTGGATTCATCAAGATGCGTGGTTTCACTTGACGGACTTGGACGCAGGAAATTCTGTGGAATATACGTTAAAAGGTGAGGGTACAGGCGTGTATATTTTCTTATTGGAAGGACAATTAGAGGTTGCTGGTGAAATATTGGAAAGAAGAGACGCTATTGGAATCACAGATACTACAGAAGTTGCATTGACTGCTAAAGAAAATGCTTCTGTTTTGATCATGGAAGTTCCGATGGTATAAAATAGAATATTTAAATAGGCTAGCCCTATCTATCTTGTAAAAGATAGGGCTACTCTATTTCTAGGACACTTTTGTAATGAGAATGTACAAAGATATTTTTGAAAAAGTAAATTATTTTAAAATGCATATTTTTGCGTTATGCTAAAATATATTCAATTATTAATCTTCGTTCTTTTATTACCATCATTATTAAAGGCAAATGAATCTTTAGTTTTGGAAAGTGACTCCATATTGTTTTCTGTTGATTCAACCCAAAGATTCCCTCGTAATTTTTGGAAACCTATTAATATCATTGGGCAAGATAGTGTTGAGCGTGAATTGATTCCTACGCGTAAGAAACATTTTTGGCGTGCAGGTACAGAATGGTTTTTAGCACAAGCCTTTCCCGCAACATTTAATCGCTTTATCACTGTAGATCCGTATTCTTTTATCAGTTTCAAAAATTTTATTGATCACCAAAAATTCAGTTCTTGGGACTGGGACGATAATCAGTTTACAACCAATCAATTTGATCATCCCTACCATGGACAATTGTATTTTAACTCTTTCCGCAGTAACGGTTACAATTTTTACGAGTCTAGTATCGCGACTTTAGCAGGTAGCTATATCTGGGAAACGGCAGGGGAGACGCAACATCCTTCGATTAATGATTTAGTGAATACAACTTTTGGAGGGATTATTTTAGGGGAAATGACGCATCGTGTATCCCGTAATATTTTGGCTCGCAGTAAAAACGGTCAAAATATGATCGGAAATGAAATTGTTGCCTTGCTGGTAAATCCTGTAAATAGTTTGAATCGTCTGTTGGACGGTAAATGGGGAAAGAAAATTGACGATTACTACGCCGTCGATTCTTCGCATATCAGTGCGGAATTTGATATGGGGTTACGCCGATTTGATGCAAAAGAGGGAGACTTTTTACAGAAGGGTAAAAACTCTATTTATACGAGATTGCGTTTTCATTATAGCAATGGCGATCACAATTATAAGAGGCCTTTTGATGAGTTTCACGTGAACTTTGAATTGGCTAATGGCGATAGTACGACAATTCAATCCGTGAATGTGCATGCCTTATTATCTGGAGCTAAATTTTTCAAATCTAAAAAAGGCGAGCACTTTGGAACTTTGAATGCACATTTTGATTTTTATAATAATGATGCTTTTTTCTATGGCGCGCAAAGCTTAGTTTATAATTGGAATTCGGAATTTCGATACAAAAAAGAAAATCGCTTGAATCTTTCCATAGGAGCTGGTGCTGTTGTATTAGCTGCGGTGCCGGATCCGTATTTATTATATGGTGCTAGCCGTAATTACAATTATGGTTCAGGAGCTTCTTATCGGTTTAGAGGAGCATTAAGTTTGCTAAATCGCTTAATGGTTACCGCAGATTATAATGGTGGTTATTTTCATACAATCAGCGGAACAAAATCATATTATATTCTACATACTGCCACTTTGGAAGGAAGTCTGCGATTATTTAAGCGCTTTTCGCTAAATGTCGCTTCTGGATATTTCGGATTACAAGGACATTTTAGAGATCAACAATACCCAGATTTTCAACGAGAATTTCCTTTTGGACGTATATCTGTAGGTTATAATATTCAATTTTAAGGACATGTGAATTAAGCATATTGCATATGCTCCATATCTTTTCCAAAAATGTGGATATCGTTCACGACTTTAAAACCTATTCTTTCGTAAAGTCTTTTCGCATTTGAATTATCTTTATCCACTAGAAGACCTAAGGTATGATGCTGTTTATGAACAATTTCATCAATGGCATATTGCAATAATTGCTTACCTACACCTTTTCCTTGGGCTAATGGACTAACGGCAAAAGTATCAATATAAAATTCCCCTGCCTGTGTTTCATCTTCTGCCCAATATTTTACATCACGATCCGCTTTTATTTTATCCCAAATGGGTTTTCGTAATTCTTGAAGTTTTGCACCGTCATAAATCGAAATTTGACCAATAATAGATCCATTTTCTTCGGTTGCAACAAAGATATTTTGATAGGAATATTGATTGTTTTCTTGCGCTACGAAATGGGCTAAAAATGCATTTGCTTTATCTCGATTTTCTTCGCCTATAAATTGATAGGTGATTTCTAGCATGGCCAGATTTATCAATTCCGCTATCTGCGTAGCTTCTGTTTTCTTTGCAGGACGTATGAACATAATAAGTGAAAATAAAAAAAGGTTAGCAAATCATTTGCTAACCTTTTTACATTCTAAAAATCAATAAAAATATTATTTTTCTAATTCTTGAAATTTATCGTAATCGATAGCTTCTGTGTTGATTTTCACAGCAGATTTCAAGTGTTCGTATACTTTCAAAGCTTTTACTTCTTCGAATAAACGGTTAGCTTGTTCTCTATCAGATAATAATTGAAGTGCAAATTGACCTAATTGCTCATCAGTAGGCTCTTCGTTGATGTTGTACATTTTGATTTGTGCGTATATACGTTCTTTCGCTAAATCTACTACCTCGTCGTATTTAACTTCTAAGTTGTTAGCAGTAACGATACGGTTTTCGATGATAGTCCATTTCAAGTTATTGATGAAATCAGCGAAACCTTCTTCGATTTCTTCAGCAGACAAGTTAGGGTTTGTAGCTTTTAACCATCTTTTTAAGAAGTCTTCAGGGAATTTTACGTCAACTTTATCCATACCGAAAGTATACATATCGTTACGTAATTTTTGAGCTGAATTTTGTTTGAATAAGTTTTCAACTTCTTCTTTTACTTTAGCGTTGAATTGCTCTTCAGTAGTAACTTCTTCCGCATTGAATAATTTGTCGAAGAACTCTTGGTTCAAGTCAGCTTCCTCAAGACGGTTGATATTTTTAACTGTCAATTCGAACTCAGTAACGTCCAAATTAGTAGCTTCTTCTTCGTTGATACCTAAGATACGCGCTAAGTCAGCAACTTGAAATGCTTTTTTAACGTCGATTTTCACTACGTCATCTTTTTTAAGACCAGCCAATGATTTTTTAATCTCAGCGTCTTCGATGATGTCCGTACGAACTGAAGTTGTTTGCTCAATACCTTCTTCTTTAGCTTGTTTCAATGTAGCGTATAATACGTCACCTTCTTCAGAAACCTCAGGATTAGTCATTTTACCGTAGCTACGACGTAAGTTTTTGATACGTTCAGCCAAAGTAGCTTCGTCAGCTTTGATATCGTATTCAGTGAATTCTGATTCAGCTGTGAAAGGAATTTCGAATTCTGGAGCTAAACCAATTTCATAGTTGAAGCTAAAGTTATCTTTGAAATCCCAGTTATATTTAGCATCTTCTTCCCCATCCACAGGAAGAGGTTGACCCAATACTTCCAATTTTTGTTCTGTGATATATGCTGAAATTTTTTCGTTTACTACGCGATTGATTTCGTCAAAAAGGATTGATTTACCAAATGTACGTCTGATATGACCTACTGGAACCATTCCAGGACGGAATCCAGGTAATTTTGCTTTTTTAGCTTGATCTTTAATCGCTTTGTCAACTGCCGGATTATAATCTTCTGGTGCTAAATCAACGGTAATTTTAGCGTTGATGTCGTCGATTTTCTGATGTGAAATATTCATACTTTTTAAGCGTTATTTTCGCATTATAAAAAAAATCCTCCCGATTCATTTTGTTCGGGAGGATATCAAGTGCGGAAGAAGGGACTCGAACCCCCACGCCTCGCGGCGCCAGATCCTAAGTCTGGTGCGGCTACCAATTACGCCACTTCCGCAGTTAGGATTTTTTTATTGTGACACAAAGATAGAATCATTTTCCATATTTGTCAAGTCTTGTTTTGAAAAAACTGCATTTATTTTGTCCCTTATTTTCTAAATGACTAAAAGCAAGACTATTAATTTTTAGCAATTTTATTCAAAAATAATTTGCAGGTATGAATAATATCTATAACTTTGAATATCAAAGTACTTTTATGGATCAAAAAGACTTAATTAATCAGATCGGGCAGATTCGCTCATTGATGGAAAAATCATCCAAGTTTATGTCGATTAGTGGACTTTCGGGTGTTTTAATCGGTAGTTATGCACTTGTAGGTGCATTTGTAGGATATACATTAATATATGGATTTGATAGTGTATTTGGCTATAGAGATAATTATGTAAATAGTGAACTCGTTCCAACTTTAATATTTATTGCTGCAGCTGTATTGGTGGTATCAGTAGGTACGGGATATTATATGGCTAAGCAGAAAGCAAAAAAATCAAGTCAGTCTGTTTGGAATCCTACCAGTAAGGCTTTATTCAAAGCGATGGCAGTTCCATTGCTAACGGGTGGGATAATTTCATTTATATTATTATATAAAGAAAACTATGGAATGATTGCTTCTTCGATGTTGATTTTTTATGGTTTGGCGTTGAGTGCTGCGTCAAGTTTTACTTTTAAAGAATTGCGTTGGTTGGGCGTTTTGGATATTATTTTAGGTTTGTTAGCTTTGTGCCTTCCTGGATATGGTATCTACTTTTGGGCAGTAGGGTTCGGAGTATTACATATTATATATGGTTTAATCGTTCATCAACGTTACGAAAAGTGAGTTTGGATCTATCACTATATGACAAAGTATTAGAGAATCGTGTGCGTTTGCAAATCATGAGTGTATTGGTGGCAAACGAACACTACGATTTCAATTCGCTGAAGGAACTTTTGGAAGTAACGGATGGCAATTTAGCTTCGAATCTAAAAAGTTTGGAAAAAGAAGGTTATATCACCGTGGAGAAGTCTTTTGTAGATCGTAAACCTAATACCAAGTATAGAAAGACTGATAAAGGTCAGAAAGCTTTTGAAAATCACTTAGTAGCACTAGAAAATCTAATCAAACAACAGTACAAATAAATTTTTTTATCTACAAACTTTGAAATTCAAAGTACTTTTAAAATTTTAATATGAGACTTAAATTTATGTTATTCCTTTATAATGGTTCTTCTAAGCTGTATGCACAAGTTTTCAAACGTAATAAAAAAGCTTGGGGATTATCGGTTAATGATTTTTTGAGGTATCCGGAAAATTCGTTAGGCTATGCTTTGGGAGAATTTTATCGATCTAAAGGTTTTGATATTATGCCCAAACTAGAAAATCATGATGTCTTTCACATGATTACACAAACCAATACCGAAATAGAAGACGAGGTGGCGATGCAATATCTTTTGATGGGAAATGGCAAACGCAGTCTATATATGTATGCTATGATTACTATTGGAACATTCATTTATCCCGAATTTATACGCTATTATATGTTTAGCTACCAAAAAGGAAAATCGTTAAGCACTTTTCATCATATAGAATTCAAAGATTATTTGGCTAGACCTTTAATTGAAATTCAACATGTGCTTTACAGGAAAACAACTTTTCAGACTATATAACTATGGAAACAAATAACGAATTGATAAAGTTAGGATTTGAAGGTGTTAAGATATATTTGACATATATCTTGATGCTTATTTTAAAGAGAAATCTTTGACAGAATTTGCAATTTAATTAGCTCTTCTTAATACCAACTTCGTGGATGATATTGCATAGCAAAATACACAATGATTCCTAGCACATTAAAAATCAATAAAGCAATTATCCAGAGTAATTTTTGGGAGAATGAAAGATTTTGATTTTTCACTACCTGATAAATGGCACTTGCCCAAAGGCTTATTGCAATTATGATTAAAAGGATATAAATAATCAATCAGAAGCGTAAATAAGGAAAAAATGGCGGTAGATTTATATAGCAGGGTTTGCTATATTTAATTTGCTAAAATTAACCAACCGCCATGGTAAATATAAACGTATTTTCTCAGATATTAGGTCTAGTTGACCGTGACATTTTTAATAAATTGGTTCAAAAGTACCAAAGCGACAAGCATCATAAAGGAATTAACAGTTGGACACACTTTGTTAGTATGCTTTTCTGCTATCTTTCATCTGCGGATTCCGTTCGTGATATTTCTAATGGTCTGCGTAGTACTACAGGTAACATGAGCCACATGGGCATCTCTCGGACACCCAGCAAGTCCAATTTATCCTACATCAACAAACATCGCGATCATCGCCTATTTCGAGACCTTTATTACAAACTTTTGGAACATTTGTGGAATAGAAATTCTCCTAGACGAGCTGAGCTTAATAGACTTAAGCGGAAAGTATATCTCATGGATGCTACTATTATTCCTTTATGCTTAAGTGTATTTGATTGGGCTAAATTCCGCAGTGCTAAGGGAGCGGTGAAACTTCATACTATACTTGATTATGATGGCTGTATGCCCAGTTTTGTGCATATCACAGTTGTGTGGTGATTGTGGATAGAAGCTGTGATAATCAATGTTATATCTTTACCCGAGATCGTCATTGTATAATTTATTTCTTGAATATAGTAATATTTATTATTGAGGTAGCCATACTAGAGATATACATTCTAAATTAGCTTATAATTATTTAATGTAAGACTTTCGTTCTTAATAGAGTTAGATATTTTTTATAACTTTGGTGAAGAAAATATACTTCTTAACGAAAAGTAAATTTCTAGTAAATATCTGCTTATATGTACAGTTCAGTATCGGACTACGACCTTCAACTCCTCATTAGCAACGATAGAAATCAATCTGCATTTCAAGAATTGTATAATAGATATTGGGATAAGATATTTGCTTCTTGTAATAATAGGCTGCAAGATGTGGAGGCCGCAGAAGATATTGTGCAAGATATTTTTATTTCTCTTTGGCAACACCCTAATTTACCACAAATCCAAAATTTATCCGCTTATTTATTCCAAGCTACTAAGTTTTCAGTAATTAAATATTTGAATCGTATTTCGCGTTATGATTCTATCAATCCGCTTGAGTTTGGCGTATTGGATAGGTTAGATCAAATGGATTTGAACGAAGCGTTAAATTATAAAGAGATGCATTATATACTAATGCAGGGCGTAGAACAGTTGCCTCCGCAAACTAAATTGATTTTTAGATATAGTCGAATAGATCATTTGAACAGTAAAGAAATTGCGGAGAAATTAGAAATTTCGCCTCGTACTGTTGAAAATCAAATAAGCAAAGCCCTAAAAGTGTTGCGAAAAATTCTACGAAATACTCAAAATTTTATAATTTTTTTATTTTAGACCGTGCGTAGGTAGTTAGTTGTAGTACTATATAGTAGTAACTAACATTTTATGCACCCTAATCAAGAGATTAACGAAATAATCCAGCGTATCAACCAAGGTATTGCATCGGAGTCTGATAAAGATAAATTAGAAGCTTGGTACAATAGTTTTGATGATACGCAAAGTACTATTTATTCTACATTTTCACCTGACCAAATAAAGGAATCTATTTGGCACCGGGTGTCTGGTCAGTTATTTAACGAGAAAATCAAAAAGTTTAGAAAGCTTTATATAGCAAGTGCTGCAGCGGCCGCTGTGGTCGCTGCAGGATTTTTCTTTTATCCAAGTCATGCTGAAAATAATAAGCTTACCTCTGGGGTACGATTATTTGATGAAAATGGCAATGGTAGTGTTATAAATTCTAGTTTGGAAGATTTTCTGGATTCTACTAAATATGTAGGTCTTGCAGGAAACTCCACTGATTTAAATGTCCGCGTACTTCAAACTGGCCATGGAGAGTTTATTAAAGTAATCCTTCCTGATGGAAGTAAGGTAGCGATGAACAGTAATACAAAAATTCAATTGAAAAAGAATTTTGGAGAGGAAGGTAATCGTATTGTATACCTCGATGGTGAGGCTTTTTTCGATGTAAAAAAACATAACAATCAAAAATTTATTGTACGAACTAAGGATCAATCTATTGAAGTGCTTGGTACAAAGTTTAACGTGAAATCTTACGCCAAATTAGCTGAAACAGTTACTGTTCTATATGAGGGTAAAATAAAGCTAAGGAATGAACAAAAGGCTGTAATGGTAGCTCCAAATGAAGTTGTTACCAATGATGGTGAAGACTTGATTAAGGTAGCAAAAGATGTCAAACATACGACAAGTTGGCGTCAAATGAAGTTCTCATTTGAAGAAGAGCTGATCCAAGACGTTATAGAACAACTATCCAATTGGTATGGTTTTCAGATCCAGTATCAGGACGAAATTCCTGTTCAGCGTATCTCTGGCGAATTAGAGCAAGGAATGAAACTAAAAGATGTCTTGCTGGTATTAGAAAATCTAAGTGGAGCTAAGTGTCAGCTTTCTAATAATATTTTAACAATTCAATTTTCGAAATAATTTAACCTTATCATATGAAACACAAATGTCTTAAGAAGCGTTTGGCGAAAAGTAAATCGGAGTTGTTGTCCTTAAAGATGACAACGCTGATGACTGCGGGGATGATAACAATAGCCTCTGCGCATACATTTGCTCAACGTATTCAGTTGAACGTAAAGAACCAAAATCTGAGAACGGTTTTGGCTCAGTTGGAAAAACAAAGTGGGTATTCGTTTATTTACGATTCAAAATTATGTACTTCTCAAATTTTTAATCTGAATTTGGATGAGTCGTCTGTGGAGACTTCTCTTGTAAAGTTGTCTAAAGAATTAGGTTTTGAGTACAGTATTGTAAACAAGACCGTAACCCTAAAAACCATCCAACAAACAGTAGAATTGTCGGGAAAAGTTAGTTTACTTGATGAAGACGGAGTAACAAGACCTGCTACTGGCGTGAGTGTGACTATTAAAGGAACATCTAAATCGGTAATGACGAATAATGCGGGGGAATATAAACTCAATGCACCTTTAAATTCTCAAATAGTTTTTAGTCTGATTGGTTATAAGAAGAAAGAGGTCAACACAAATGATTTGGCTGTAAATCGTAATGTCGTTTTGGAGTTGAGTAACGAATATATCGATGAAGTAGTTGTAATGGCATATGGTCGGAAAGAGACTAAAGAAAACCAGACAGGTAGTGCATTTACCATTACAGCTAAAGATATAGAAAACCGTCCGGCTTTACGTATCGATGCGTTGTTGGAAGGTTTGGTACCGGGGGTTGAATTTCAATCGCAAGACGGAGGTTCCAATGCATCTGCACGTCCTCGTTTTAGTACCAGGGTCCGCGGTGAATCATCTACCTTAGGTGGAACGACTTCAAATGAGCCTTTATGGATTGTGGATGGAGTTCCATTGTATACAGGTGGTACTACGAACTCTATTCCGGGAACAGATGTTAGTGTAAGTCCCCTTACGTATTTGGATGTAAATGATATAGAATCTTTAACGGTGTTGAAAGATGCCAGCGCCACGACTATATACGGTGCAAACGGCTCTAATGGGGTAATTTTAGTTACGACTAAAAAAGGAAAGGGAAAGCCAAAGATAAGTTATTCTCTACGAGCGGGTTTGAATAAACGAGTAGGCAATAACTTTACCTACTTGGATGGTCCACAATACCTTTCTATTGTGAAAAGAATGGGAATGCTGGATGGACTAGGAAATATTGATACTACTGTCAATACCTACTGGCCAGATCATTACTTTAGAAATGGATTTAATACGATGCATAGCCTTAGTATTAGTGGTAGTACAGATAATATATCTTATTATTTGTCTGGAAATGTCTATGACGATAAATTAATTACTATAGGCAATACAACAAAGCGTTACTCGATGAATTCTAACCTCCGTGCAAATGTAAGTAAACGCATGACTGTTTTTGGAGGAATTAATGGTTCTTATAATTTGAATGACCTTTTTAATCCAGGAAATGCTTATTACCAATATTCTCCACTTATAAGTCCATACGGCACCAAAGGTGAATATATAGAGCGTGATCCAAATGGTCGTTTACTACAGAATATGCCTGGATTAGCTGAGCAAAATGATCATAACCAAAATGCGATTTGGATATTGGGTAATGCTGGATTTAATTATAGCATTATTGATGGATTAAATTTCAATACGAATAACGGTTTTGATATTTCGAGTATCAATGAGAATCAGTACGAGTCTATGAATAACTATACAGGTAGATCAAGTAATGGTTATGCTTCAAGGGCACAAAATCAGGTGGTCAATTTGGTGTCTTCGAATACGTTGAATTACATGCGGGATATCTTTTCGGGTAAATTTGATATTATGGTAGGTACAGAAGCTAGACGTGAGAATAGACATTCTGTATCCGCGGGCGGTTGGAATTTCCCTAATGACAATATCCGTGAAATCTCATTTGTGTCCTCTACAAATAGAACTGGGACAGGATCCAGAGCTAAACAAACATTACTCTCATATTTTGGAAGAGCTGGCTATAATTTTGATGACCGCTATAATGTGAATTATACTTACCGTAAAGATGGAAGTTCAAACTTTGGTAAGGACGTAAAATGGGGAACATTTAGCTCTATAGGTGCAGCTTGGACAGTAAGTAATGAGTCTTTTTGGCCAGAGAATGATGTAATGAATTTCTTGAAATTCAAAGTATCATATGGTACAACGGGTAACTCACGTTTCTCATCAAATTATGCCAAAGGGGTGTATTCATATGCCGACGATAATGCCTATGGAGGTAATGCCGGTGCTGTAATGTCACGTGGTATGAACGATAAATTAAAATGGGAAACTACCAATATGTTAAATACGGGTATTGATTTCGATATCTTCAGACGTGTGAATATTGCTGCGGAATACTATCGTAATATTACGCACGATTTAATTGATGACTCCTATGTATCAATGGTAGGTGGTTTCAGACGTATTTACCAAAATGTGGGTAAACTTCAGAACTCAGGCTTTGAGCTTACAGTAAACTCATATAATATTCAGAAAGAAAATTTTAAATGGAATACAACTTGGATTTTGTCTCTAAACCGTAACAAAGTATTAGAATTATCCGAAGGACTGGATAGATCAACTGGTAATACGATTATGCGCGAAGGATATAATTCTAGGTCTCACTATCTAGTACGTTGGGCAGGTGTCGATCCTTCTACAGGAGATCCAATGTGGTATGATATAAATGGAAATATAACTAAAGTTTACAATACGGCTAATCGCGTTATTGTTGGTAATCCAACTCCTGACTTCTATGGAGGTATCACTAATAATTTTAGTTATAAGAATTTTGGTTTGTCTGTATTTCTAAAATATAATAAAGGCGGGTATTACTTTGACCAGATCAGTAAAAATATCGGACAGGATGGTCTGAATATTTTGGACGGAAACCAAGGTGTTGATGTTTTGAATGCATGGCAATATCCTGGCTATTTGGCTACTTTCCCAAGATTATCTAATGTGTCGACTTCTTCAATTATGAACTCCACACGCTATTTGAAGGATAGAACATACTTAGCCTTGGAAAATATCAGTTTTAGCTATAGGTTAGATGATAACCTAGTTAAGAAATTGCATTTGTCAAATCTTACATTGACAGCGATGGGTTCAAAACTAGGAATGTGGACACCGTATAGTAATAAAAAAGGTACAGCTAAGAATTTTGTAAATGGAAGTAATGCTAATATTATCAACGATAATTCTATTGTGATGAATACATATGATATGGTATTAGAATCCAATGTAAGAACAGCAAACTATTCATTTGCAATTAGTGTAATGTTTTAATCAGAAGAAAAATGAAATTTTTTAAATATACATTATTATCTACCGCACTTTTATTCGGTTCCTGTGGTAAAGGTTTCTTAGAGGTAGAACCAATTGGACAACTTGGGCGAGAGCAATTATTTGCAGATCCTAATGGTGTTCGTGATGCTTTATATGGCAGTTACAATTTGACTGCTAAATTTATACAATCGGAATATGGTATATATAGCGATATCCGTGGAGAAGATGTAGTACGTATGGTTACTCCAGGTAGTAATTATATGTTAAATGAATATAATTATAGCTATAATCAAGAAGACCAAGTGGGGGCAACCTTCAATATATGGGCTGATGGCTACGCTACTTTAAATAATATTAACAATGTATTAGAAGGTATAGAAGAATTACGTGCGAGCTCATTAAATTTATTGGAAAAAGAGCAGCTTAACAAATACGAGGGTGAAGCGCGTGTATTAAGAGCGTTGGTGTTTTTTGCTTTATCAAATGTATATGCACAGCATTATACTTACACAGCTGATGGATCTCATTTGGGTATTCCAATTCCTACTAAAACTCCAGCACCAGGTGTTAAGATGCCCCGTGCTACAATGAAAGAAACATATGCACAGATTATATCAGATTTAAAATCAAGTATAACCATATTATCATCTGTTACTAATGAAAAGATATATGCTTCATCGGATGCCGCTAAAGCTCTTTTGTCACGTATTTATTTATACATGGGTGATTATGCAAATGCTGAAAACTATGCTACGGAAGTATTATCTACAGGTAAATATAGTTTAGTACCAGCCAGTGAATATCAAGAGATGTATAGAAGCAGTACTCAGATTGTTGATTTTAAAACAATTAAGGGTGAAGTTTTGTGGCAGTTAAATTTGACAAATTTATCTACGCCTTATATGGCTTCATTCTATAGTTCTACTAATTTCTTAGGAACGACTAGTTCTGCTTACTTCTCTTTATTTGAAAATAACGATGTTAGAAAGTCATTAATAGCTACAACGAATTCTGGTAACATGACTTTGAAATATTATGGTTCTGGTAGTGCAGGAACAGTAATGCCCATTACATTTAAAGTAGTACGCTCTGCCGAGTTATATTTGAATAGAGCAGAAGCATATTACCAGCAACAAAAATATGACTTAGCCGTTCAGGATTTGAAAGTTGTACGTGCACGTGCTTATAATGTTTCACCAGAGGCTATTACCGTTACATATACTTCACCACAAGATTTATTTAAGCAAATCAAAGATGAGCGTCGTAAGGAATTAGGTTTCGAAGCTCACCGTATCTATGATATTTTACGATATAAAGAATCCGTAAATAGAGGTGAGAACTGTAATGCTACAGCTTGTTTAATCACTTATCCCAATGATATCTTCGTAATGCCTATTCCAAAGAATGAATTAGATGCAAACGAGCTTATTAAACCAAATCCAACAGTAAATAATTAACATATGAAACGTATAATAAACATAATATGCTTAAGTGTTTTATCACTGTTTATTGCTTCGTGTAATAAAGAGTTGATTACACCTTATGATAATCCATTTTTTTATATACACCTCAATCAGGCATCGAGCGTGAACATACAATCAACACGTAATGAAACTGTTGATTACAATGTATATTTCAGTACGAAAATGCAGTATGATCCTATTACATTAAAGTATGATGTAATCGTTGGTAATGGATTACAAGAAGGAGTAGATTTTGAATTGGTAAGTACTACAAGAGAATTGGTTTTCAAACCAGGATATTTTGAGATGCCGATTTCTATTAGATGGAAAAGTAACCCAATTGATCCTGCAAAGGATAATACCGTAACTATCAAGTTGATTTCTAATGATAAAAACATTACGATAGGTTTGCCGGGTCCAGATAAAAATCAATCCGAATTTAAAATTGTAAAAATTTAATATGCAGAAATCATCACATATAGGTTGGTTGATGGCATTAGGCTTTTTAATGGCGTGGAGCGGATTGACCGCTCAGCCATTGAAGCAGGATGCTAGGCTGGTGTCGGGGGTATTGAAGAATGGTTTTAAATATTATATTTATCCAAATACAGCAAGCAAAGAACAGACAGCGTTACAATTATTTGTTAATGCTGGAAGTCTACAAGAAAACGAAAATCAATTAGGACTGGCTCATTTTGTAGAGCATATGGCTTTCAATGGTAGCAAAAACTATCCAAAGAATGAGGTTATTACCTACTTAGAATCATTGGGTGTGAAGTTTGGTGCTGATTTGAATGCGCATACCTCTTACGATGAGACGGTTTACAAGATTACTTTAGAAACCAAAACAGAAGAAAATCTGTATAAGGCGTTGGATATTGTGTACGATTGGGCTTACAACTTGAGTTTTGATCCTGAAGAAATCGAAAAGGAGCGTGGAATCATTATTGAAGAGTGGCGTACCAAACAAGGTGCTTCTGCACGTATGAGTGATCAGACCTTGCCGTTGATATTCTACAATTCCCGTTACGCGAATCGTAAACCTATTGGTACCTTGGAAATCTTGCGCAGTTTTTCGCGTCCTACAATTCTAGATTTTTACAATACTTGGTATAGACCAGATTTGATGGGAATTGCCATTATTACGAATCAGGATGTTAAGAAAACAGAAAAAGTAGTGAAGAAGTTGTTTTCTAAGCGTAAAAAGAACTCAAAAGCCCCCGCACGCGAGCGTTATGCGTTAGCTATACATAAGGACACCTTGGTAAAGATCTATACGGATAAGGAAGCAACAAGTATTGATTTTTCGTATATTACCAAATTGCCTGCTATGTCTGCTTTACGTACAGAGCAAGATTTAGAAAAAAGATTAGTACGTAGTTCATCCAACTCGTTAATTCAAAAACGTTTAGAGAAGATTGCTCAAAAACAATTGCATTACAAAAGCTCAAGTATCTCCTTTTCGGATTTATTATTAAATAATGGACTTTCTATTGGAGGTGCTACATTATATGATGATAATATCAACAGAGGTATTCAGGAATTTTTGGTTGAAAAAGAACGCATTTTGAAATATGGCTTCAATTCATCAGAAATAGCAGATTATAAAAAGCAAGTTTTGTCTCAAATGAAAAGAGCAGAAGCTTCTGAATCTAATCTGAATACATCTATGCTATTAGGTCAATTGAAAGATCATTTCTTCAATGGGGATGTGTTGATGGATAAGATAGACAAAAGAAATAAATCTTATGCTATAGTGGAGAAGTTGGATTCGTTGACTATATTGAATCACATTAGATCCTATTTCGAAGAAGGAAATACCGTGGTTTTATTATCTGCACCTGAACGAGTAGCTAAAGATTTGCCAACCGAAAGCGAGTTGAAAACCATGTTTGCGGTAGCTAAAAATGCACCTCTAGAAAAGTGGCAGGAAAAACAAAATATCCCTACTCAATTATTATCCAAACAGCCCTTAGCTGGTAAAGTAGTCCGTAAAAGCACTATAGCTGGTATTAATGTAGAGAAATGGGAGCTTTCGAATGGTGCTACGCTTTATATCAAACCTTCTACGGAACGTAGAAATCATATTCAACTAACAGGGTTCCGTGAAGGAGGGTTTTTAGCTCTGGATACAGCTCAATTTGTGAACGGTGTATTTGTTAAAAATGTATTGGCAGTAAGTGGTGCTGGTGAATTTGATAGACATTCCTTAACAAAATTTCTGAATGGAAATACGGCTTCTGCTTCTTTCATCATCTCTTCACATCGTGAAGGTTTGTCGGCTAGTGCCTACATGAAAGATGCACAGACGATGTTTGAGTTATTGCATTTGAAGTGGACTGATCCGCGTGTGGACACAGCGATGTTTGATGTAATCAAAAAGAAAGCGATCGATGCTGCTAAGAACAAACAATATAGTGTAACTTCTGCATATTCGGATCAAATAAGTAAAGCAATTGGTTCTGACGCTACAGAAAGTGAAGAATTGCCCGCAGATAGAATTGAAAGTCAATTGACTGCTGATGGCATTGTTCCTGTATTTAAGGAAAGATTCGGTTCTGCGAAGGATTTCAATTTTGTAATCATTGGAGATTTCAATATGGATACGTTGCAAAATTTTGTAGAGAAATATATGGCTTCAATTCCAGGCGGTGAGTATAAAGCTCAACAACGTGTGCCAAATTATTCTAATGTAGAAAATAAGGATATTCTTCTTTATGCTGGTGAAGCGGACAAAGCGACAGTAAACTTGTTTTTCCAAACAACAGGTTATACGTATGATTATCCGCAGATTTTATTGCAAGATTTAGCAGAAAACATTATCAAAGTGAAATTGCGTAAGAATTTACGTGAGGAGCAGTCTGGAGTATATGGCGTGGGAATGTCTATTAGTGCAACTTCGGAGCCTATTACACTACTTCGTTCGCGTATCAATTTCACTTGTGAACCTCAACGTAAGGACTTTTTGATTGAACAAGCATTTGTAGAATTGAATAAGATTGCCAAAGATCCAGCTTATTTCGAGAAAGAATTGAAAGATGCTAAATTGGCTATGCTGCAGGACTACAACAAGCAATTTGATAAAAATTCATATTGGAGTGCTGAACTAAGAAATCATATCTATTTTGGATTCAAATCTTGGGATTATTTCACGAAGTACAATTCGATGTTGGATGCATTGACGGCTAAAGATGTTAGCCATTTTGTAGAGAATAAAATATTAAAAGCAAAAAAAATAAAGGCTGTTTTAATGCCTGAAAAATCTAAGAACTAATTATTATGAAAAGATTATTAACAGCAATGACGTTGTTCCTGTTAGTGACTTCAGTTTTTACATCGTGTAAAAAAGAAGAAGCATTTACAGATGACATGGTTTTGGAATCTTTCAGTTTTGAGCCTTCCAGTAATGAAGGACTTACTAAAACTATAAATGCTACAGTAGAAGGCAAAACTATTTATATCCGTGTGCCTAACGCTGTAGATATTAAAGCTGCGGTTCCTAGCTTTAGATTAAATTACGACAAATTTGTTGCTTTCATCGGAAATCAGGTAGTAGAGTCGGGTGTTACAGTAATTGATCTTTCTGCTCCTACTACTATTCGCTTTAGCGCAGAATCTTCTTTGTCTGAATACAATTTAGTAGGATTGCAAAGCGCTTCTATCTTGTCATTTGGATTTTATGCTGAAGATAATCCTGGAGTTTTATTCAGAGATTATTCGGCAAAAATAACCAAATTGGATATTAGTGTAGAATTGCCAGTTGATGCTGACATCACAGAATTGGTAGCGCGTTACACGACTTCAGATGGCGCAACTGTGAAATTTAATGGTGCTGCTTTTGTATCAAAACAAACGAAAGTAGATTATTCAATTCCAGTGAAATTAAATCTTTCGGATAGCGAAATGTCAGAAGAGGAAATTTTTACAGTTACGGTTGGTCGCTTGACTGCGCCAGTTTGGTCGGAAGTAGTATTGGCAGATTTCTTAACTGTTAATTCTGCAGCGTCATGGATAGAGATTAATCCATTGACTAACCAACCTTATTTTATGATTCAACGTTCGGGAAGTGCTGACCTTGATCGTAAAGCCGTAATTGGTAAATATGATCCAGAAACGAAAACATGGGTTCCAGTTGGAGCTGAAACTGGATTTTCTCCTACACGTGTAGATGCTATTTCTATGGATTTTGCCTCAAATGGTGACTTATATGCTGCTTACAAAGATTATGAAGTAACAGGAAAAGAGCAGTATGGTTCGGTTATGAAATATTCTAACGGCTATTGGTCTTTTGTGGGTGAGCAACAAGCTTCATTCAATCGTGTCAATTATATGGTCATTAAAGTAGATAAAAATAATATTCCTTATATAGGATATATATTTGCACGGGCAGCAGCTCCTTATCCAAATAGAGGTACTTATGTGGAAAGCTTCTCTAACTCGGCTTGGACTGGTACAACTCTTAATCCTTCTACAACAGGTTTCTGGTCGAAATTGGTAAAAGGGAGAGATGGTGTATTATATTACTTAACAATGGACTTAACCAGTGGTTCTGGTGTTCGTAAGCCATCTGTTTACAAACAAGTAAATGGTGGTTGGTCGCTTGTTGGTCAAATGAATGTAGGACCATCAACTTCTAATTCAGGTAACTTAAATATAGATTTAGATGCATCAGAAGACGGTCAATTGTACTTGACTTATCAGTCTAATAGCCCAAGCTATGCTACTTATGTGATGCATTGGGATGGTACCTCTTGGAAGCAATTAGGGGATGGTTTTGCACAAACAACAAATAGTTCTGCTAATAGAGATAATGTAGCTATTAAAATACACCCAGATGGAAGAATATTCCTAGCGTACGGAGATGCGAATAATGGTATCAAAGTGACCACGTTTAATGAAACAACTGGTAACTGGAATCCTGCCACTCAATTAACTCCTTTAAACGGTCAGAAATACGAAATGCGTATTTCTGACGAAGGGGTAGTTTATTTGGCTACTGTAATAGATAGTAAACCTGTTTTATTCAAATACGATATTCCAGGACAATAAACTAATTTTATATTTAAAAGAGCGCATTACTTGCGCTCTTTTAAGTATAGTTGAAATTTTTGAATATGATTAAAAGTGATCTATTAAAATATATTGGTCTAATTCTTGGCTTTTCTGTTTTGGTAAATGGATATGCGCAAGACTTAACCAGCATACACAGCATCCGTGGACACGTATTTTTGGATAAAAATAAGAATGGAATTGTCGATAAAAATGAGCGTGGTTTAAAAAATATTTTGATATCCAATGGGGTTGATATTGTCAAAACAGACAGCAAAGGAGCCTATCAAATTCCATTAAAAAAAGGACAGTCTTTATTCCCTATTTTGCCATCAAACTATAAAATAGCAGGGCGTAAAAGTCGGTATATATTAAATGCTAATTACTATTATTTTCATCCGGATAGTACAGTTAATACCAATAATCCATTTAATTTTCTAGTCCATAATAAAGCTTCATCGGATAAATTTAGAGTGGGAGCAATTGGGGATGTACAGATTGACAATGAAGACGAATTAGCTTATGCCTCCAAAAGTATCGCCTCTGAATTGGCCAATGCAAAGGATATTGATTTTAATATTTTTCTGGGAGATTTAGTCAATGATAAAATTAAGTTGCTAACTCCTGTGAAAGAAATGTTGGAAAATATTCCTATTCCTTCATGGACATTACCAGGCAATCACGATAGAGATTTTGATAAGGAATATGCAATGAATCATGCATTTAATACGCATTTTGGAGCTGACACTTATTCTTTCAATTATGGTAAAGTCCATTTTATAGTACTCAACAATGTGTTTGCTACGGGTAAACGTACTTATGAAGGGCGAATCACTGCTGATCAACTGCAGTTTATTAAAAATGACTTATCCCATGTAGATAAAAAAACTACCATAGTAATTAATCAGCATATCCCAATGTATGGAACTAGAAACCGTGAGGATTTTTTTCAATTGTTGGAAGGATATGAGAATGTATTAATTCTATCAGGACATACACATGTGGTGAGTAGACATATTTTCAAAAATGGTGCAATCCATGAGATTGGGGCTGGTGCGACTTGCGGAACTTGGTGGAGAGGGGAGAAGAACAGCGATGGAATTCCGGATGCTTTGATGCAATGTGGTAGTCCTAGAGGTTATTTTATTATAGATTTTGACCAGAACAACTATTCTTTTAAATATAAAGCTGTAGGAATCGATGAATCAAAGCAAATGCGCCTTACATTGGATAGTAATGATATTATAGCTAATATTTTTGGAGGTAGCGATAGTACATTGGTACAGTATCAAATCAACAATGGAGAATGGCAAATGATGAAAAAAACAAGAAAAGCAGACCCGTACGTTTCGAGCCTCGTGCAAAACAATAAAGTTAAAATATATCCTACGGAAGGAAATACTGCTATTCCGTTGAGGGAACGTAATTCTTCGCATATCTGGACTGCTAAAAAGCCAAACACAAACAGCCAACTTCCATATACATTAAGGATAAAAGCTTATGATAAGTTTGGTTTTTCGGTAGAAGAGCAGTTTGTTTTATTTCAATAAAATTTTTAGCTAAAGCACATTTTTTAACCTTATTATTTAGGTTATGTACCAATGTGAAAATGATGTGCGAAAATTATTCAAAATAACCACTTTTGAATATTTCGACATTAGGTAAATCTATCATTTCTTTTTCAATAGGTTATCTGTTAAATAATAGTATAATCAGTATTTTTATTGGAATTTACCTTGAAAACGATAATTATTATGATTGAAACAATTAAATACAAACTTTTTTTTAGTGTTTTATTTTGTGCTTTACTAAGTTTTTCACACGCCTAAGTTCATGATCCAAAAGATGAAAAGTTATATATGGATGTAAACTCTTGGATGAGAAATCTAGAACAACAATCGGGAGAGTTAATTAAGACATCATCGTATTTGGATACTGCGCAGGCAAAAGAGCAGTTAAAAGACACTGAAGGAAAAATTGCACAAATAAAGAAGTTGCCTCTCCTGTTTTGTGCGGTTAATTTCCAAAAGTAGCTTAAAGCGGTTGTAAAGGCCAATTTTTGATGTTTGCAAACGAAGATTAAATGACACTTTAAGTAGTGTTTTGAACGATTTGTGCTGATGTAATTACTTTTTTTAGACATAGTAGCGAAGGTTTTTGTGAATGTTTCTCAATCAAAATGGAGATATTCACAAACAACGTATCG